>QWCT01000332.1_pt1 | contig 54253 bp, 72 predicted proteins | sample 1972681 | NCBI WGS metagenome assembly QWCT01 (sample SAMN09866701, study PRJNA288562) | Human oral metagenome isolate pre3_saliva, whole genome shotgun sequencing... | isolation source: mouth | host: Homo sapiens | place: USA: California
TGTCAATTTTCTTTTTAGCCATAACAAAAACCTCCAAATATTATATAGTTATTTTACCATATATTATTTAGAGGTTTACACAAAAATTTTTACACACCCCATTTTCAATTAAGTTATTTCATTTATAAAAATAAAAAGTCTTCTTTGAATTTTCTCCAAGAAGACTTTCTTATAAAATACATATATTTTTATTCTGTTACATCATATTCAAATTGATGTTCAGAAAAGATTCTTTCCATTTCATTTTTAAATGATGGTGACCCTACCATGTTATATTCTTTATCAGTAAATCTCTTACAAACAGCTGCATAATATAATTCATGAACTTTTGTATTTCCTTGATTCACATCTTTTAAACCTTGACCTGCAAGAGCTAAACTTATGTCTCTTTGTCTCTTTTTATTTTCAGCCAATGTTTCTCCCATTTTTTTACCATCTTTTATATAACCTTCTTCCATTTTTAACGAACCAATTATAGCACATAACGGAATATCATTTCCAGGCTGATTGTAAAAATTCATCCACTCCTCTTCACTCATAAGTAAAACTCCTCTCGAGTCTTTAGAAGCCATAGCCATGCTTAATGTAGATAACATCAACACAACTAATAAAACAATTTTTTTCATACTTACTCCTTACTTCACAATACCCATTCTAAATTACATCTTTTACAATAATGAAATTTCAAAATTTGTTGTGATTTTATTTATATATAAGTTAATTTAGAAACAGATATGTTTATTTCCTTCTCTTAACTTACATGAATTATAACGTTATTCTTTTAAATAGTCAATATCATAAAATAAAAAAACTAAAAATATTTTATTATAAAAAAATGGCGCACCTAGCAGGTCTGTTTATTAATACTCCTTTTTTAAACAAATACTGATTTTATTGACTTCTTTCTAACTATTTCAATCTTATTTTCTAGTATTTTACTATATTTTTCATTATTTTGTCCCCAAATTGTCCCCAAATTTTTTTTAAAAACTCTAACAATATTTGCAGTATTGCTAGAGTTTTAAATCATATATTACGTTTTCATTTTATCATAGATAACTTGAAAACACAATGGAGTTAAAATGAAAAATTTAAAAATCAAAAACTTAGATGAAAAAGATATTCAAAATATAAAACAAATTAAAATTATAGAGCTGGAAAAAATGAAACTTCAGGATTTAAAAATTCTAAAAGTTAAAATTGAAACAGCTATTGAGAATATAGAAAAAGAATAAGAGCCATTAAAGGCTCTTAATTTTATGTTTGACATTTTGAGAAATTGTGTTATAATACTATTAACAAGATAACTTGTGAAGGAATTACACTGAGTTCCCAAAGGGGAGTAAGTCAATGGATGAGAATTCTCATGTGCCTGGGGTTATCTTATTTTTTTTATCCCTTTTTTCAAATCTTCAATTATAGTATCTGGATTTTTTAAAATTTCTTCCACAATAAACTCTATTAACATTTGAGAATATCCATATCTGTTACTTATCCTATAATAAAAACAATATTTCTCGTTAGTCTTTATATCATAAAAATTTATAAATAAATTTAAATCGTATTTATTAAAAATTTTTGGTTTAGGTTCACCGTTCTCAATTTTATTCAAAAATATTTTCTTACTTTTCAATCCTCTGTTTACTAACCGAACAACATCTTTGGTAGTATGTTTGTATATTTCATTTGGATTTTTAATTTCTTTGACTATTCCGATCTTGCTATCAGCGTTTTTATCGAATGCCACTAAAACGTCCGCTTTACCCTTATCTTTCACTATTATCAATCTTGCTTCAATAGGTATAGCATATTCCGAATTATTTTCTCTTATCTCAGATTCTATTTTTTTTGTATCCTTTATTAATTTTTTTGCCATATTAACCGAATATCTTGCTCTTATTTCCTCTTCTGTAAATTTTTCGATTTTTGTTGACAATGTTAAAAAATTTTGTGCTATATGATTTGTTATATCTGAATTATGGAACTCTTTCATTTTTTCAACATAATTTATTACACAAGCTTGAAATAAAGGGGCATAGATATACTCATAATCTTCTGTTACAAAATGTGTACTTGTATTTCTCAAATCTATTATTCGTTCCAGATTTTTTCTTAAAGATCCATTTTTATCACTAAATACTATTTTTATGCAGTTTTCCAAATTAAGAGTCCTATCTTCTGAATCTTTATAATATATCGCATTTTCACCTTTTAATTTTATTATATGGGCTTTTAACATTAGTTCCCAAGCATTGCAGATGAAGAAGCTAAAACCTTCCACTCTATATTTTATCGTTGGCTTATTGTAGATTTCTAACCCCATTATAAATGTTTCTGTTGATTTTTCTATCAATTTATTTACAAAGTCAATAGTATTTTCTTTCATTTTTTCCCTTTCTGATTTTTGAAGTTTTTATAATTATACTATATTTTTTGCTAATTTTCAAAAAAAGATAGCCATTTCTGGCTATCCTAATAACTTACAAAAATATTTTCACAAGTTTTTTCTTATTTTCTTTTATAGTTTCATCACTTTCTTCAAATACTCCGAATCTGTCGAATCCAACAGTTATCATTAAAGCAACAAAGTTTGTACTTATCAGAAGTATTAAATCTTCCGTTTTCGACTTTTCTTCTATTGAATCAAATATTTCTTTTTTGCTTTCACTCTTCAACTCGTTCCGTAATAAATTTAGATTCTGCCTTCTTTGATAACCTCTTAATTTTAGCGTGATTGCTGAATTTAAAAATATCAGTGCAAACATTACGATTGCAAACTTTCTACTTCTGTGATATATTTTCACCTTTATCATCCCTCTTCTTGACAAATCCGAGCTTTTCTAGCAAAAGTTCCAAAAATCCTGTGCTTATGCCATACCTTTTCTGGTTTACTGTTTCTAGCAAAGCTTCTCCAAAAAATCCCAGCACAGGACTCCAAGGATATAGAAAACCCGCATTGAAATGCCCCACCACTTTGTTAAGAGATAGAGCAATAGCCATTGTCATTCCAGCAACGGCTATACGTTTGATATACGGTTTTACTGGCTGATTGTCTATCATTTTCTGTGCAACTACGCCAAACAGCACTCCTGAAAAAAAGAGTATAAGAAAAAGTCCATGATTGTCTATTATTACCTTCAAATCCTCTATCATTGATTATGCTCCTTATATTCCTATTGCTGTTTTTTCTTCTCCAAGTATTTTATGTATTATTTCATCTACATTTACAGTTTTTTCAATTGTTTCAGCACCCTTTAGTAATAAATCTTCAGTAAATTTCTCAATGTCATCAGGAATATATGGATTGTTTATCTCTTGCGCTTTTTTTATAAAATCCTTAAACTTCCCAAAAAAGTTATTCTTAACAGCTTCCAGTTTTTCTATTCCTTTTTTAGCTCCAAAAATTATTTCCTTTTCTAGTACTTCTTTTCTGGTAAAATCTACCAGCATTCCTATTAAAATTACTTGTAACTGTTTATCCATTTTATCATCTCCTATTTTTATTATTTTAATTCAATGTGTGGATAGTCCTTGAATTTTCTCCAATCTCCACCCCATTCAATATTTATTCTCATTTCTTCTGCAACCTTTTTTTAATGCTCCGCAACTTCTTTATATTTTTTATTGTTATCCCAATCAATGTTCCCCGGAATTGATGGATCATAAATCGCAAAGTCGACAGCATGTCCATATCCATCACTTTTAGCTTGATGATTTGACTTATGCTTATACCCATCACAATTTGTTACAATTTTTCCAGGTTTTGTCCGCCCTTGACTATATAACTCTTTTTGATACTCTGCTGTTCTTAACCCCTGTACTATCATAAAGTCATGAGGACTGCTGGATATAGCCCTCTTAAACAATTCTGAAAGTTTCGGATGAACTCCTTCTAATCTTTTTAAACTTAATTTACTTAATGCATACATCTACATCACTTCCTTTTCTTTAATTAATTCCATATTTTTTAAATACTTAAATAGTTTAGATGGATTGAACTGATAACCAACCCTATCTTTTAACGATTTACATTTATAAGTCAACGTAAATTGTAAAGCATAATCTATTGCATTTAAACAAAACTCACTGCAAAAATATCTATCATCATCTTGTACCTTATTAGCATAAAAAAACTGTCCTAAAATTCCTAGATAGTCGTATCCTTTGCCTTGTGCTGTTTTAAAAAACTCAATAATATCTTTCGCATCAATATTACTATCTAACTCATAAATATCCATATTCTTTTGAAACTCAAATTTCCTTGTTCTAACTCCACCAGGATTAGACAAAAAAACTTGACCATTGTAAATAAATTCGGCGTGTGAATATCTTCCAAGTGTCCACAACGCTATTAAATGTCCTACAAGATGTTTAGGTTTGTGAAAACATATATATAGCTTGTCTTTTTCTAATTCCATAATTTCTCCCTCTACATATTTTTATATGCTTTTTCATATTCTTCTTTTGCATTATATTTTTTTAATTCCTCGTCAGTTAGATTTTCCAAATTATGTGTCAGCAATGTTTCTGCAGCCATTGATTTAGTAGTCTGTTCTTGCATTATGTTTGCCATTTTCATCATATCCTGCAATGTTAGGTTGACGTATTTTTCACTGTTTTCTTTTGTATAAAATTTCCAATTCTCAAAAGTTGTTTTCTTCAATGCTTGGCACATTACGACAATTCTTGTTAAATTTGATTGATCTATACTCCTGTTATTTTGCAAATATGTCACACCATCAATTTCAAATTCAAACGGTGCAATATCACGCTCAACTCTTAAATCGTATAATTCTTTTTTTATTTCTTCTATTCGTTTATCTCGATTAAATACAATTTCACCATTTTTTATAGTTTCATAATTCTGTAATTCTACAACTTTTCCATTGATGAAATATAAATTTGGATTTACTTTTACTTCCTGATATTCTATTTCTTCCACTACATCTCCAACCATTGTTGGTGCTAATACTGAAACATCTTTACTTGTGCTCAATACCAAAAGACTATCTTTGTTATACATCACTTTTAAAGTTTCTGAATCAAATTCTTTTTGTTCTTTATACCAGTCATTATCTTTTTCGTCATATATCCCAATATATTTGAAATCCTTGTCTTCTATTATTTTTATTTTATCTACTATAAATTTTTTCATTTTTACCTCATTCCTAATTTTTATTTACGCAAAATAAGCATTTAACCATTGCCCATTTCTATGAAATTGCAATATTCTCATTTGTATAAAATCTCTATCATCTATATCATTATCATCGTTCCAGATTCCAGTAACTACATACCCATTTCGCTCAGTCGGTATTTGTTTGAAAGGTAACGTTATATACCCAGCTAATCTTATTTCATAAATTCTATTGACTTGAGCGTCATTTGCTTTATCCCAAGCATTGTGAGCTCTTCCCCATAGATTTCTTCTATCTGCATCCATATCATTCATCCTGTTATCCCTAACTGCCATATCGTGATTATCCATTATTTCGCACCAATTTCCACCATTCCTGTTAGGCACTTTGTAATATGCACGACCACCATTTAGGTGATAAGCTCCCATATAATTTCCAGCTTCATCAAACATATAATGATGCCTTGCACTCCATAAATCAACTCCATTGCTTCTTACAAACTCTGTTGTATTATCTTTCACTCTATATCCTTTCGAGAACGGTACATACGGTGTTAAATCAGGCTTAGGTGACACTTGTTTAATCGTTTCATAATCAATTAGTCCAAAGGTATTTTCCGTTGCCGGTTTCAACAATTTACTTAAATATTTTACTAATGATTTTGCTGTCAGTATTTCATCGTTATTAAGAGTTTTTATAAAATCTGAAATCTGTGATTGTAAATTCTTTGCAACCATATTTTGCAATTCATTTGACTGATTTTCAACAGTATCTAGTGAATGTATTCGAGCTATTCCTTCTTTCGTTTCCGTTGCTACATCTGTGTATTTTACCCTCTTAATTAATTCGTCATCTATTATTTTATTGTCTTCAACAAAATCAATTCTTTTAGGATATTCACTCCCTATCCATTGATTAAGTCCTAAACTTGTTTTTTTCTGTGCTGGCATTTTTTACCTCCTACTCCTTATATTTTTCTCTATCATCCCAATTTAAATTTAAACTATCCCAAGCGTCCCATGTCTTGTTATATCTGTCAAATTCATCCCAAGTCATGTAGCTGTAAACTATTTTATATCCTAAATGGGCTGGCTTATTTAACTCTATAAAATTAATAAAATTATTTAAATTGGGTGGTATTCCATAAATACTTGTAAATCTTATAATAAAATAGTATTCGTTAAATACTTCTGTTACTTCAATTTCCCCATTTGTAAATATTCTAGCCTGTTCTTTTAAATTATCGAGAGAAAATATTCTTTTAGATAACAGGCGGAACAGAATTCTCTCTCTTCTGTCCTGTAAACTCAACCTTGAATCTGCTTCCAGATTCATAAATTTTTCATATTTCAGAATCTGTTCTTCGTTAAAAAAGTTTAAAAAAATAAACTCCTTGTATTTCTCAATATCATTTTTTATTTTTTGAGCCTCTATTGTTAAACTTTTTATTAAATCAACTTGTAAGCTATTTCTTGCAACTTTGGAAATTACTTTTATTTTACTGTTCATTGATAACAACCCCAGTCACTATTAATATTTCATTGCTTTCTACAGTTATGTTTCTACTATCATTATTTATCATGACTTTGCAGTCTTCAATTCCATTAATAGATAAAACTATTTTTTCAATTCTGTTAATTGATAAAATTTCCTTACTGTTTAAAGTGTATAGCGCCGAATTATCTTTTATCATCTGCTTTATTTTTGAACTAATTAGATCCGATACGGTATTTAACTTTATTCCTGGACTTAAAATAACACTTACAGATATAGCAATATTCTCACCATCGAAACTCGTTACTGTAAGATTAGCCCCAATCGGTCTACCATCAATCTGTTCTATCCTTCTTTTTACCTTCTGTATCAGCTCATTATCAGCTAAGGCATTATTGTAATTCGAGATTCTGACTCTTACTGTTCCGTTTCCGTTCCATAGCGGTTCTACTAATACTTTTCCTACTCCGTCTATTTCTTTCGCCCATTTTTCGTAATCATATACATTTCCGCTGTGAGCCGGTTTTAATATCCTTTCCTTCGCTCTCGCTATTAAACTGTCATTAGGTTCCTTTTCATAACCGTTTGTAAAAGCTTTTTCATTAGTCACTGTAAAGATGTCGGCGTTAGCTATTTCAAAATTTACTATCTCACCTATAGCACAGTTCCCAACCTCTCCTGTCTGCAAACACTCCACTTCCGCAACTGCTTTTCCGTTAAAAGCTATAGTCGTATCATAAAGTAGCTTGTATTTTGTGCTGTCCGTTTTCAATACTATTGATCCTGCAGATATTGTAGTATCAGCTTTCCCGGTTATTAATATTTCTCCTCTTGCTTTAGTTCCCTGCTTTCTCGTCACTCCGAAAAGCATCGCATGATAATCTATAAATTCATCTTCTGTTGCAGTATCAATAAAAGTTTGCTTAACCCAAAATTCTAGCAATTTATATATTGCTTCAGCTTCTATTCCGTAAGCACTTGCAATGTCAAAATTAAATGTTCCTTCTATTTTAGAAAAATTATTTTCCAAATTAGATAAAAACTTATTCCTTGCTTCTATTTTATTCACTGTATAACACCTCACTTTCTCCATAGACGGTAGAAACATTAAAAGAGACTTTTAAATTATTATCATCGTTGTTGTAGTTTAATTCAAAATTATAGCAGTCCAAAATATATGGATTAACTAATAAACAATCTTTAATTTCCGAAATAATTAAAGCATTTTTTATACTTTCCTGATAAACCGTACCAATATGTACATCTAAATCATTTCCATAACTATCCGAATGTATTTCGTAAAAATTTCTTTTAGTTTTAAGTGCCTTAAATATCCATACCTTGAGTGCTTCATTTCCGCTTAATTCAATAAGGTTATTTCCATTTCTCAAAGGTTCCAGCGTATCAAAATTAATTGCATATTCTTTAAACAGAAGTAATTCCTTTTTTTCTTTTTCTGTATTTTGATTCAAAAACAATTCTTCAAAATCCATATTTACACTCCTTCTATTGCACCACTTGGCATTTTCACTATTTTACTAACTACCACATAATTTATCCCAAGCACTAAAACTAGCACTTCATCTCCAACTTTTAAAGTGTCTTCAAACCATATATCCTTACTACTTTTATAAGTTCCAGAACCTTTAATTGTCGAATGGTCATGGGTGTGTGAATCAGGTCCATTTCCTATCGCTGTTTGAGTTGTAGCATTAATAGTTATTTCATCAATAACACCGTCTATTTTATAAGTTCTGTGATAATGCGGTAATAAGAAATTAGAGCAGTAAATCTGCTCTGAAGGTATTTCCACATTATCAAATTTTATTTTTAATTCAGGTGGTGGACTAGTTACACTAGCTCTTATAAAATTGTTGGATTGCTGTTGCACTCCATTATCAATCATATCGTTAAGTATTTCAAACATGCTCATTATTTAGCACCTACCTTTTTCTTATTTTTCTCATTTGTCTTGCTTTTCTCACCTTTCTTGTTTTTCTTGCTCTTTTTACTTTGTGATTTTTTCAATTTTGGTTTTTCTTCAAATTCGGATTTATCCATCACATTTTCAAAAGTTAATTCTATATCACAATAATACATATCATTTTCCCAAGTATGCGTATCATTTTTCACTAAAAAACTACCAACAAGGTTTGTATGCGGCTCGTGTATTCCTATTGAATAACCGCTTTGTATCAAAACATTACCAAGACAAGTGATATTTCCTGTTTTTTCAACACTTTTCAACATCTCTTTAGCATTGCTGATATTATCTCTATCCTTGTCATACTGCATTACTTTTTGAAATAATCCGTATTTTTCCTTGTCTTCTTTATTTTCTACTTTATCTACTATTTGTTGTTTTTCTTTTTCAGTTTTATAGATAACAATTTGATTCACCATTTGTTCAATATCTTCACCATATTTAGAACTTTTTATATCTTGCTCAGAATTTAGCATAACATCTGCCAAACTTCCTTGTTCCACAACTTCTATTTTTCCATCATTACTAACAATAGAATATATTTTTTTATCTTTTCTATGCTGAATCGTATAAGCGTTCAAAATTATTTGATACCCACTCTTATTAACTGCTGGATAAGTGCAATCCACTTTGTCTTCAGGTATATTTCCAACTTCCAATTTTAATTCTCCACAAATTTCTTTCAATATTTGTGACGGTTTTTTCTTATTAAAGTTTTTCACAAAATAGTTTTTATTAAGATATATGGAGTTATCAAAACAATTAAAAGTCCTAATTTTACTATCTCCAACAACTTCAACAGAAAAAACTTTACCAATAAATAATTTATCAGCATCAACATAGAATTCCACTTTATCTCCTAAATTAGCAATTTGATTATCATCTAAATATTTTACTTCTAATGTTCGTGATGTTCCATTTATTCCACCCTTCCAAATAATTCGTTCAAATTTTTTTATATGCTCTTTATCATTAATCACAATCTTTAACATTTCCAAACTTCCTTTTTAAACTTTAATCAAGCCATCAATTTTTTCTTTTATTTTATTTTTTAATCCGCTCTTTAAATTTTCAAATCTCTCTTCCAGTTGATACTCTTTAATTGGCGAAGTCTTCCCAGTATATCGCTCATAAAGTTCATTAACATCATCAATCAATCTTGTCTGTTTCCGAGCTTCTATCAAATCAATTGTAATATCAATATCTCCTGTTCTCTCTATTATTTCATATTCCAACTGTTCAATATAACATTTAAAATAAATACTATAATTAGCACTTACCAAAGTTAAAACTTCTTTATTATCTTTATATTTCTCCAATTTTTTTATACCACTCATTGGCGAATGTGAATTTAGTAAAAAATTAAAAAATTTAGATTTTTTAGCAGGTAAAAATGTAGAAAAATTGACTTTTTTTATGTTTTTTTCTCCTATTAATGCTACTTCTCCAACATCTAATATCTTTACAACTTCACTGTTTTGACTGCTCGTAATTTTGAAATCCGACGGTGGAATCACAAAAATAAACGGTTCTGTATCGTGCAATAACATAAATATTGATCTCATATTGAAACTCCTTTCTTAATTATTGCGATGCTTGAATTTGAGCTTGCAAATTTGACATCATAGTGTTATATGTATTTTGACTAACATTTTGTGCTATCTGTCTAGCTATACTCTCAATTTTGGCTGTGTCATTTATTGTTATATTTGACAATTGTGCAGCTATTTGTGCATTAGCCTGATGATTTATAACTTGTTCTATTGATACTGGTTGTGGTATTGGCGGTTGCATTGTGCTCAAACTAGTATTCAAAAGACTTGGCAAACTATTTAATGGACTTAATCCAGAGTTGATAGCATTAGTTATAGTGCTTGGATCAAACGATTGTAGAGGATTAGTATTTTGTTGTTTAGATAAAAGTTGTGAAATTGCACTTGTTAATTGTGCTGTCTTATCTTGCTGTGTAAATGCTAGATTTTGTGGTGCTACTCCTGCTTTAACAGCATTCATACCCAGTATAACTTTCTGTAAAGCTTCGTATGCTCTTCTGTCATATTCTTTTTGCCTTGCAATTCTTGCTGATTCTTCTTTTTGTGCTTCTGCCATTGAAGGCACTTTAACACCAGAATACCCCATATAATGAAATTGTCCATCGCCAGAATTATAACCAGATTGACTTGCTCCAGGAGTAAAAGCTCTACCTATAGCTTCTTGTTTTTCTTTTTCTTTTTTTGGGTCTTTAGGTTCTAGTAGTTTTTTTATTATGTCTGGTGAATAATATCCAATAGCTCCACCGATTGCAGCACCTACTGCCGTTCCTACTCCAGGTGCAATTGCTGATCCTAATTGAGCTCCCCAAACTGCACCTTTAGCTCCTATAATTCCTCGCATTCCTATTTCTGCGACTTTTGTTAATTGTTCTGCTTGCCCTTTTAACTTATCAGGCTCTAATGCTCCACTTTTTTGCCATTCTTCAACTTTTTTCATAAAGTCTTCCATCCACCTAGTCGCTATTGGGGCGAATGCTTCTCCTAACGATATTTTCAAATCATCTATTGCTGATTTAAATTGTGCTATTTTATTAGCTGTTGTATTACTCATATCATTAGCAAATTTATCTGTTGCACCGCTAGAATTTCTTACAGCATTGGCAACTTTGTTATAGTTTTCTTCTGTTGTCCCCATAATGGATGCTAGTATTTTCATACCTTCTCCACCAGCAATTATTGTCAAATATCTATTTCTTTCTTCCTCAGTAAGACCAGCAGTAGCAATTTTTAAATCATCAGATAATGCTTTTAATCCTCTAAAATGTCCTTGCTGATCATAAAGTTGAATATTTAAGTCTTTTAAAGCATTTCCCACTTGTTTCGATGGATTAGCTAATCTTCTATAAATCCCTGCTAAATTACGCCCAGCTTGACCCGACTTAATTCCATTATCTGCAAGCACTCCTAATAGGATATTTACATCTTCAAAGCTCTCAAAATTTCTTGAAGTTGCTGCAACATATTTATAAGCCTCTCCTAACATTTGTACATTGGTATTTGCATTATTACTTGTTGCAACCATTACATCCATAAGTCTATCAGAATCTTTTAACGACATACCAAAAGCTGTCAAGTTATCTGTGACTATATCGGAAGTTTGAGCGAAATCACTTCCAGCCGCAATTGACATTTTCAAAAGTTTTGGTGTCATTTCTAGCACTTCATTTGTTTTCATACCAGCCATAGCTTGATACATTTGTGCTTCTGCTACTTCTTGAGCTGTAAATTTAGTTGATCTACCCAAATCTCTTGTTTGTTGCATAAGTTGCTTTTCTTGTTGTACTGTAGCCCCCATTATAGCCTTATTTCTTCTAACTTGGTCTTCCAAATTCGCATAAGCTTCAACAGAAGATTTTAATATACTAACTGCTGCACCTGCTCCGATACTTACTCCGACAGCTGCCATTGCCCCTTTTACTCCGTTAAATTCGTTTTTTAATTTATTAGATACACTTTTACTCTTTTTTTGTAGTGATATTATTCCATTTCCTACGTTTTCCAACATTCCTGTAAATCCGCCCTCTATTCCATTAGATACTCCAGCAACCTGATTTTTTAATCCCCCTAACGAAGTCTTTGCTTTTTGTGCTACATTAGTAAACTTATCTTTCAATTCAAGCAATGCACTCAATTTATATTCACTCATTTTCTAATCCACCTCCAATCATAAAAAACATAAACAACAACTCTGAATTACTTAATTCCCTTAGACTTTGCAAACTATGTCCACAATTTAAATAATGAGCGACTGTTTTTGCTTTCCAGTCGCTCTTGATTAGTTTTTTATTTCTTCAATCACCTCTTCAACAGTAAATTTTTCATTCCATCCAGCTTTTTTCATAAGTAATTCCGAAATATTTACTATGGTAGATTGACTCAGTACTTTTGGCACAACTTCAATTGGATTCATTTGACAACCCAATTCAGTAATCAATTTTTCATTTTTAAATATTTTCCCTGCAGTATAGATTAATTCACTGTCTTTGTCTGTACTATTACTAGATAAAATATCCAGTATTTCCATTCTGTTCAATACTTCTAATTCTAAAACAGCTCCACTTAATTCTTCAACTTTAACCTTTATTGTGTCTTTTTTTTCTATTTTTTTGCTATTTTCCAGCAACATTTCTACTGTTATATTTTTCATCTTATCCCTACCTTTTCTTATTTTATTACATTTTCATATTTAACATCACTAGGAGTAAATCCAAAAGGAATTTCTTCTTCCACAATTTCTCCTCTTTCAAATTTTGCCAATTCAATTGAATCAAACCAAACGTTGTCAATCGACACTCTCTCTTCTTGCCCTTTCAAGCTATCTGGATCTTTAATAGATGTCACTATTCTACTTCTTACATCTTTTCCTTTTATCCAATTTTCAAGTATTCTTTTTCCACGAGTATAAACTTTAAATACCGTAATTGTTCCTTCACCTTTCAATCCTGTTATTTTACTATCAACAGAAATCCCCAGTTGTACTTCTTTTCTTTCCGCTGTAATTTTAGCCTCTACGGATTTTAACTCCGCTACTTTTTCATTATCAAGCCACAACTCCCCATAAGCTCCTGTTATTGTTCTGTTTCCTCTTATATTTTCTGACATTTTATCAACTCCTTTTCATTACATTGTCATTGTTAAGCTAAGTGAAGCCATAGTGTCTACAAATCTTACATCTCCAGTTAAATAAACCTCATCACCAGTAGGGTACTGTAAAATTTCTAAATCCGTCATACCGTCTGTTTCCAACCCATCTATAATAATTGCCCTTTTCTGTGCTTCAATATCAATTTCTACTTTATTGTCATAATCTCCATTCAATACATTTGGTGACATTTCTTTAAAATATACTTTCGTTATATTTGAACAAAAATTCATTTTATTATCATAATCACTGATATAATTTCCAATCCAATATTTTTTGAATGTGTCCCTTATATCATCCACAATAAAGCACATACCCTCAACAACTTTAATTTTTCTTGTATCTTTTTTCCAAGTACTATCAAATGTAGTTTTAGAGTTAACACCATAATTTACCCTAACTATATCTTCATCCATATACAAGCTAAATTTACCAATTTTAGGTTCATAATCTTCAACTTCTTTCAAATCATTCATGATGTGATTATCAGCACTACGGTTCAATGGCATACCTGCAATAAGCCCTGCAATAGCTGCTGTGTATTCCTGTGCTGTAAAATCTCCATAAATAGACTTATATGTTCCACCATTTGCAAGTTCTACAATAGCTACATGATCTGTTTTATTCGCATAGCTTGATACATATTTTATAGTTTTACCAATTGGACCAGTATTCCCAAATTGTTGTTTTACCCAATTTACAACCGTTTGGTCTTCTGTTTCTAATGCTTTTGGATAAGCTAACCAGTTGAACTTTCGCATTTCTAAATCCTTTAATACTTTGCTTGTATCTTCTCCACTTTGTATAACTCTGATTAATATTTTAAATGCTCCATAATGCATAGCTAAATTAATATATTTAATATTATCTTTATCCCATTTTTCAGTTTCAACATCGGCTATAGTTTTAAAAGTGTACCATTTTTCAGTAGCTTTTGTATCTTGCAAAATCAAACAAACAGTACCTCTTTCACTTCTTTGAATAGCTGTCGTTGCTAATGTTTTAAATGCAATACTAATGCTTGGACTCGCATTAATTTGTCCGACTATTGCCATTTTATCACTCTCCTATTTCTTTAATTTCATTTTTAAATTTCTCATTATCTTGTAATTAAATGGAACTCCATTTTTATCAAATAACGATAATTTTTTAAACACCTCATCACTAATCAAATCATTATTCTCATCAAATAATGATACTTTATTACCTTTTTCATCAAATAAATCTAATTTTTTTATCAACTCATATTCCGTTAACTCCGTGTCGTCATTCAATATTTCTTTTATTGTTTCAATACTATTGTCAAAAGTTCTTAAATCAGTCCCATACACATCAAATAAATCTAAATCGAAAATATAATGACCTAAACCATCTACCATTTTTGTATGCTCATTTTTTAAAGTTAGACATCTATCTTTAACTTTTAAAATCTTATTACCTTTAATTTCAAACATATTATCCAATTCATCAAGCGCTTTATAAACTTCCATTGTATTATTTTCATCATTTTCAGGAATATACATAATATCTACACTAATAAATATCCGCTTTTTATAATTTGCAAAAAATTCATTTTTGTAGTCAATTACTTGGATATAATAGCACGGTTTAGTCAAAGCATTTATATTATCAATTCCAACTTCTTTATCTGTAAAATCGTATATTTTTTTGCTCAGGGCTTTTATAAAATCCATAAATTCCATTATTATTCAAACTCCACTTTTATTGTTGACCCTATTTCATCTTTAAATATAGGTTCTAATTTATCTATTGTTTTCTTTAACATAAACACACCAGGTACTACTTCACCTGTATCTTTACCAAAATATACTGCTCTATGTCCATATTCAACATGATTCACATACTCCACATTGTTATAAACTATCTGTTTGAAACTTCCACCATTTTCCCTATGCCAACCCATTCTTAATTGACCAGTATTTATAGGTGTTTCTTCTTTTACTTCTTTTATTGTTTCCTCAGCAACTTGTTTAAGTGTTGCTTCAACTTTTTGTGGAGTATCAGTAGATAACTTTTCTAATTTTTTTGCCAGTTTTTCCCAGTCGCCGCTAAGTTTCATTTTTTTCCACTTCCTCTACCGTTATTTCCTGATGTTCCAAAAAATCAGTGTACTTTATAGGTTTATTGGCTTTAAATTTATATTTTATTCCACCTTTACTTACCACCAAAATATCATTCTGCTTTATTTCTACATCATTACTAACAAATATCTTATACGAATTTTTAGAACTATTTATAACTCCACTCTCAGTAGCTCTTAAAATTCCAGCACTCAACTGACACTTAACATTTGTATAAACGACTTCCCAACCCTGAACTGTCAAACCAAATTCAGTCTTTGTTTTTGTATTTCTTCTAATTTCTTCTATCACATCGGTATCAAAAAAATCTTCAAACATCACATACCACCTTTATTTTATAACTCCAAGTTTTCTAAAACGATTCAAACTTTTTCTAAATTCCACATCATCATTTAACTCAGTTACAAATTCAACTTGCCTATCTCCGCTTTTCATAGATTTTATATTTCTATTTTTATCAAAATTATATTTAAAAATATATTTTGTTATAGGAGTTATCAATTCTCTTGGGAAGTCTTCTCGGTTCATATAGTTAATACTATCTTGAACAATGCTCTCAATAGCAAATTTAGTCTTTGCTTCATTTGGTGCTACATCAGAAATAATTTTTATTTTTTCATAAATTTCATCAATTAATTCAGTCATTTCTATTACCTCTTAAAAATAAAAAATCACAGCTAAATTAATAACTGTGATCTATCTACAATTCCCATTAAAATTCTTTTTTAAACTCTTTAAACTCTTCCAAAAATTCATCTTCTTTTTTACGAAAACTATCAGTTTTTTTAGCAAAATTGTCTGCATCCTTATTCGAAATTCCATTTCTTGTCATAATAACCTTAACCTGTTCTAGCCATTGTTGTTTTAATTGTAAATCTTCGTTAGCCAATCTCAACAGATCAGTACATTTAGAATCAAAATTAGTATTTCCTGTTTTTTCACATTCTGTTGCTAAAAAATACTCAGAAGCTTTTTTTAATCCTTTTTCCATATTATTTATATGAACAAAAAAGTCATCGATATCGACAATATCTCCACCTAAAAATATATTATCCAGACCTTCTGTTACTTTTTTCATATCAGCAAGATAATAATTCGCCCCTTTTTTTATTATATTTTCAATTCTATACTTTTCATTTTTTACTTTTGTAATTGATGAATTTTCAGTATTTCCTGAAACTGTTGTCGAGTTTGAAGACTCATTCTCTGATGAGTTTAAAGATGAATTTTTTTCTCCGCAGGAAAAAACAAATAAAATTGCAATAAATAAAAATATTTTTTTCATACCAAATATTCCTCCTAGATATAATTAATTATTGATATTATACTTTATTTATAATATTTTTAAAAGTTTTATTTGTTTTTTTAATCCTTAAAATTAAGCTTCAATTGCAACTAGACCCTTTACTTTGTTATCAAGTATAAAACAGTCATAATAAAATCTACCTAAAAATAAAGTTCCTGAATAATTTTCTGAATCTGTAACTACTCTATATTCAGCTAATTTCACAGGACCAACCGTTGCCGAATTGTGCCCTATTAAACAACCGTAATTTTTAGTTGTAGCTCCACCTACCCCTGTTTTAATTTCCATCCATTTTTTAGTAACTCTTACTATCGGTACTCCGTCAACCATTCCTACTAATCCATTTATTTTTATATTTTGCCCAATATCTGAAGCTTTGATGAAATTGTCATCTTTTTTCAATTTTGTTAAAAATTCAGGTGTAACATAAGCAATCCTGTTTTGAGGTACATCTGCATCATTTAATTTTTCCTGTGCTTCTAAAAATTTGTTGTAAGCATTGTTAGCCGCAAGTCCTGTTACTGTCTGTGATTTTGTATCACAGGTTTTAAGAATTGTTTCAAATCTGTATTTCTCAATCTCAGGAATTACTCTTTCTCTCAATTGTCTTGCCAACACTTCTCCAGCTTTAATTTTTGTCTCGTCTTCGTCCATTTTATCCAAAAGCATTTTAAAAGATCTATCTTTTGTTAATGTCATTTCTTGGATTGAATTTTGTAAAATGTCCGCATTTCCATAACCTGTATTTCTGTTATAGTCCCTATTATCAACCGTATTAATCGAAGTAACTTTTACAGTTTTAGCACCTACAAAGCTGTAATCATTATTTACTATTTTCTGTGATACTGCTTCACTTGTAAATCTTTCATCAATTTTATCTGCAAATAATTCAGTATAAATCATTGCCATATTCTATCATCTCCTTTAAATTAAAAAGAACTAAAAGCCTTATCGAATGCTTCAAGTCCTATATCTTTTTTATCTTTTTCTCCTTCACTTCCACCATTTAAAGAGTTTGGTGTTCCTCCGCTTTGTGTTTTAAGATAGCTAGATAAATTCTCAGAAAAAGATTTTACACTATCTTCAATCTCTTCTTGAGTATTTCCAGTAATGCTGCCTAAAAAACTATCTGGAATTTTATATTTCCCTAATATAGCCTTTTTCATCTCATTAGTTTTCAATGTTGCAAGTTCCGTATTTGAAGTATCAAGTTGTTTTTGAAGTTCAGCAAGGCTCTTATTATACTTCTCTTCTGCAGTAAGATTGGCATTATTGATTCTTGTTTCATAATCTTCAATCGTTTCACCGTGCTTTCTCTCCAATTCTTTTTTCTCACTTTCAAACTTTTTTCTCTCTCTTGCAATTCTTTCTTTAATCATTTCATCTACTTGTTCCTGTGTAAATGTGATTTCTGACATAACTGTCCCTCCCATTTAAAGTCTGTCGACTATTATTTTCTACCTAGATGTTTAATGTCCCTCAGTACGACAAATAAAAAGAGCAGTCGTTAAACTACTCTTTTGATTTTTTATCACTAAAATACAATTCATACAATTCTCGTACAACAATCAAACCTATCTCTTTTGCAACCTCAGAGCATTTCAATTCTTCAAAAAATTCTCTATCCATTCTCAGATATTCCTTATACAAGTAATTTTTCTCCTCGCTATTCTTAGCAGTACTAACTCTTTCTTCTGCTTCTTTTAATTTTTTAAAGTTTTTATATAATTCACTATCTACCGTTAATTTCATTTCTTCTATACCTTAATCCCTTTTTTTTTGCTGTTTCATACTGCTTTAGTTCTCTCCAGATTTTAAATGTCATTTTATCTAGTAAGTCACCTTGCTTTGCTATTATCTCCGCCATCATATCTTTCATTTCAAACATGTCTTTTGATAACTCATGAATATACTTTTCATCAATTGCAGCTAAATATTTCAATTTCAAATTAGTGAACGAACTAAAATCATCATTGCTAAATCCCCACTCGTGATTACTATTTTTAGGATGGTTGTGAGTATACAAAGCGTCTTCAAAATTAATTTTAGTCATCTTATGACTTGGTATCGAATTTTCATCTCCTTTCAAAATATAAATATCTCCATTTTTAGCTATTACTAACGCATTTTCTTTACTTTTCTTAACAATTTTTTGTTCATATCTTCGCAACAATTCCAGCGGTTCATCTTTATACTCCGTTGCATTAATATTCCCTATATTTCTGTATCTACCACCTTCAACAAAAACAGTACCATTATTATTGATTATACCCTCATTTTCATTATTTTCAAAATCTTCTTTTTCAGGTTCATCAGAAAAAACATCTGAATACTCATAAGGAACAGTTGTACTTCTGCAACGAGGGTGCATTGGCGGATAATTTTCTCCTTCCATTGCATTTTCCGTCTTGAACACCTCACCATTAAGACTAGCACAAGTATGACTTGTTCGACTATCCAATACCGCTAAAAACTCATACTTAACAACTCCAGAATCTTTATACCCCATAAGCGTTGCTTGGTTTTGTATATGGGCAGTTTCAGTTCTTACTAACCTTTCAGCATTTTTATAACTTGTATCAAACTTCTTAGCTATATTTTGCGACATAGTTCTATAGTTAATACCTTTATTCAGCCCAACAATCACTTCATTCTTTATCGCTTTCGCTAAATTATCAATGTTACTCCATATTCTACTTGAATAATTAGCCCCACTCCATTCTTGCTCCAGTGCCATTTTTATTGTACTACTACTAATTACACCTTTTTTAAAATTCAAATCCTCAACAAATGATGTATAAGTATCTTCGTAAACATCAGCCAATGTATCTGTCACTTTACCTTTTATTTTCTCCCCTGCCTGTATAAGTTCATAGTCAACACCTGCTTTTAAACTGTCCAGTCGACTGATACGGCTTCTATATGCCAAGGTTTCAAGTTCAACTGACATTTTCCTGAACTCAACAGGATTACTTTTTTTCAACTTCTCAATTTCCTCTACATATTTTCCTATATTGTATCGCCATTCTTTATACTCAGTACCACGAAGCAGTTTATTCGCTTGAATCTTATCAACACCTAGTTTTGTCACTTCTTGTTGATATTTAGCGTATAATTGGGCTATTTTATTCTCTATTTCTTTTTTACTCTCTCTAAGTATTTTTACATATTCTTTGTATGCTTCTGTGCCTTTGTTAAATGATAACTCTTCTCGTGCAAGTTGCCTTTTTTCCCAATATTCTTTATTCTTGTTTTTCATCTATTTTTTCCTGTTCATTTTTTAATCCTTTATATTCCAACGGTTGTTCAATTTGATTTTCTTTTTCAATCTTTTTCAATTCCGCTTCAGTATCTTCAATAAAAGGCAACAATGATATTAAACTTTCTTGTGATACAACATTTTGTAAATTTGTTATTACAGTTGAAAGTTCAACCAAATTTTCAGGAGTATTTCTTGTAAATATTTTTTGAACATCTAGCGGTTTCAATGATAACCCAAAATAATCAAAAATTAACTCTAGCCTTTCATTTAATGCTTTTTTAAAGTACATTTCTTTTTGTGCAGTTAGTTGTTCAAGTGCTAACAATTTATACCCTAATGCCACGCCCGAACTATTTCCAGCAAAATTTTCATCTTGCATATCAGGAATAAAAGAAAATTTATGAATATCCTGGTTCAGTCTATTTTTATTATTTTGAGAATATGTGTCGTTTATATTTTTTACTAGCCAGTTAGCTTCTCCATTTTCTCCTAATAACATCACTTTGTTTTTCTTCAAACTCTCTATATCTTCTTCATCAGTTCCTTGCATATTTGTCAATACTAGGATTGCGTCTGTAAAATCCTTCATATCGTCTAATGAAGTTGATACCGCTTCATTATATCCATCAATCAGTGTTATTACTTTTTCAAAATCCCCAAGTTTCCTTTTATTGTTTATAAATTCAATAATTGGTACTTTGTTAAATCCGTGTAATCTAGTTTCGCCTTGCCCCTGTGGAGTTAGTATAATCCCTTCATAATCCATAACAGAAGTAAATGTATTGACAGTTACAGTTTTATCATCATAAATCTCCAAAATATAATCATACTCATTGTTTTTGTTTTTTTCTTTATTCCACCGAATCGCATATTTAATATTTTTGTCTATCGTATTATCTCTAATAACAAAAACATCTCGAGGATCCAATGTTTTAAAATTTATCGTATTATCTATATTTTTATACCATAACTCATACGACCGCCCAAAAATCGAACAGTTTTCAGCATGCTCATAATTACACTGCTGTTCTTCCTCCGTTGCTAAATATTTTCCAACCATCTCGTACTCATTAGCCAAATTATCTTCCAACAACTTATAATTAATATTTTTCCCAATAAAATAAGCTGTTGCTATCGTAGTTATATATCCTGGAAAATTATGGATAAGTTTACTATCTGGTTTCTCCTTCAACCTATTAGGTTTTTCCAATATTTTATGTCTACCAACATAATAATCTTCCAGTTTTTGTAGTCTCGCTAAATCATTTACTAAAAAATCCCACAATGCTTTCTCCAATATTTTTAATTCCATCATCTCAACCCCAATATATTTTTATTAATTGTCTTCATCCGATTATTTCTCATATAATCCTCAAGTGCATATCTCATGGCATCCATTAAATGATTAAAGTCATCTATCGGTTTATTTACTGCTTTTCCAAATTTATCTTTATCCCAAGCATAATTAGATATCTCTGTTAAAAAATTTACACACCTTGGATGAATAAAAATTTTAAAATCCTGAATAAACTGTATTCCAGCATTTATACTATCTTTCCCTTTTTTAGATGCTTTTATCCTAGTCAATCCCAAGCTTCTTAAATGTTCTATACTCTTTGGTTCCTCACTGTCGGCAGTTATTATTTCTTTCCTGAACCCGAGTTTTTCTATGCTTCTGTAAATAACTGTATTTTGCATCCGTTTTTGATATATTTCATCAAAAACATAAATTTCTTTTTGTTCCTGGTCCATTATCCCGCAAAAAAAAGCAGCAGGGTCATTCGTATATCCAAAATCTAACCCAAATACTGCTTTTGCTTTTTGTCTTTTATTTAAAATTTCTCTCCAATCAAATTCCAACTCTCTCCAATTCTCATAAACAAGCCCTTCAACAATCCCCCAGTTGCCAAGCCCTGCCACTTGATAACGTCTAGGGTTGTTTTTCTTCATATCCTCAAACAGTTTCTTGTCACTGTCGTCAAGCCATTCATTACACATGTAGTTGGTTGTCTTTGCCATTATATTTTCGTCTTCAACATCAAAAAATCTTTTTTTGAGCCAGTGCAGTTCGTTCCAAGGGTTAAACGTGAGTGTAATCTGCTTATATAAAGGCTCTTCAACAGTACCTCTTATACTTTCGTCAAGCATATTAAAATCCTGCTCCTTGTTTATCTCATAGGCTTCCTCAATCCACGCCCAGCATAGATTTCCAGTTTCAACTGTTATTGAAGTAACTTTAAGCGGATCGTCCACATTTTGTTACGTATATATCGCTTCCATATATACTCTTTATGTTCTCACCGTTTCGAGCTTGCTTAAGCCCTACTCTACTAACTAAAAAAAGACCTGCTAAATTGGCAGGTCTTTCTCTGCTTTCGATAGTCGTTGCACGTTATAAATTAACATATTCAAAATAATATTTTTCATTATTTATTAAGGTATATGGTTTTTCTTTAATTAACACATTGCTTATTGTTGTTCTTCCTTTTTTATAAAAAGCCGCACACTCAGTTACCGTTTTAAAAATATTACCGTCATTTAAACATTTAACTTTTCTGCGTCTTGGGTTATACACACCACTTCTGTTTTCCGCAGGTCTGTCGTTTTTTAACGTTTTTAAATATTTATAGTAATATTTTTCTTCCCATCTTAACAGCTCTTCTTTATTTCTGCACTCTTTCGTAAAAACAACTTCCACATCATCATATAATTTTAATTTTTTTTCTGTCATATATCTGTGAATGGCATTTTGAGGTTTCATTCCCAATAATTGTTGTTTATGCTCTTTTAACCTTACAATAGGTCTTGATGTACTTCCAACATAAATTACTTCATTAGTTTCTTTTTCTTTGAACAAATAAACAATATACATATAATTTCCCTCCTATTTATTTCTAGGGTCATTATACACCTTTTTATAATTTTTGTCAATTTATCTTCGCTCATGATTGCCGACGTCTTTACGTTTCGGTTTCCCATGAATTAGATGAGTTTTAAGAGAGCTGTTTTCAGTTTAACCCTCTAAATAATATTTTCTGCCCAGTAGGAATATAAGTTATCTCCAACGGACTTTCTTTGATACTCCAGTAATCGTTTACTTTAAGCCTGTTTATAGCCCATTTCAAGTCTGTAAAGCAGCTATCCTTTAACGTCCGATAAACTTTTCTTACCACAAGCAAGTTTGCCCCAGGATATTTCATCATTGAATAAATAAAAAATAATGCAGTTGTCTTGCTTTTTTTACTCCCACGACTCCCTTTACAGACTCTGTATCTTCCTTTAAAGTTCCAAAAATCTCTGTATCCTTTTCCGACTAAATCAGGAAGTCTTATCTTTTTACTCTTCAAGTTCGCTCTCACCTACAATCATAACAGGCACAACTCCTTCAACTTCAACTTTATCTGTAAACAATCTATATCGTTTACCAAGTAGTTCTGCTGCTTTTAATCTATCTCTTAAATCTACATTTTTAATTATTTTTTCTGTTGCTGATTTTCCAAATCCTCCCACTACTACTTCTTCAGTTACTTCTCCTCTTAGAGTTGCAGTTAAGAACTCCAGTATCTCTTCAGCTTTAGCTATTCTATTATTCGCTTGTTCTTCCATTATCTTTTTTATATATTTAGAAACATTAGTATTCTTTAGTAATTTATCAGCATTTACACCTGCATACTTTTCTTTATACCCAGCCTTTATTGCGGATTCAGTAGCATTTCCACAAGCTACATAATATTCACAAAAAGCCTTTTGTCTAGTATTTAATTTCAATGCTACCACCTCCTTTTTGCAACAAAAAAAGACAGCTTTTAAACTGTCTTGTCCTTATATAAATCAAGGATCCAATAACAAGTACTCAACTCATACTCTTTCATCTTGACATATTATAACATATTAAAAATTATATACAATGCCAAAAAAGTGCCAATTTTTAATTTAATATACTTTTTAACACATCATCTGAAAAAATAATTATCTGCAGTTGCCTAATCATAAAGTTTTTATGTCTTTTTGCTGTTCTTACACTTATGTTTAATTTTTCAGCTATATTTTCAAAAGTCAAATCTTCAAAGTATTTCATCTCAATTATATTATAATATTTATCGTTCCTAATCGTATCCAAAGCCCTTTCAACCATATTAACAACGTTTTCTATCCTTGTAATTTCTTCCTGTAATTTTTCAATTCTATTTTCAACCTTTTCTAATTCTGATAGATATACTTTACTAGACTGCACATTAACTCCAGTTTCTCTTTTCTGAATTGATATTCCCTCTTTCTTCAAATCCTCTATAAGCATATTTTTAGAATCAATAGCACCTTTCAGTAATGCTAATTCGGATAATAATTTTTCTGTCTTTTGAAATGGTGTTAATTGTTTCTCTGTTTTTATTTCTCTGTCAGTTTTCATTTTTTCTATTATTTTGTCTGCTATTCTGTCTATATCTTTTTCTTTCATTTATTTTTGTTTTCCTTTCTGAATTTACTATATTTGGACACAAAAAAAGACCACTTATAATGGTCTTTGTTATCTAAGAACATTTAATTTTTGAATTCCCATCAAACTATAAATATTATATTTTTCTATTTCCGAGTAACCATAGCTCTTTATTTTTTCTAAAATCCATTTATCTCTTGTCATTAATATTTGTTTGGTTTCAATTAAGTTAATAAATAAAATATCCAAAAAATTATTTTTATCCAAATTTTCTTTAATGTTACATATTTTTCTATAAACCATTTCCAAATAATTTTCTAAAATTAGTTTTATCATAAAATCAGATTGATTTTCTATATTTGATTTTTGTACATCTATTATCAATTCTTTTTTCAATTTTTCTTTCTTAGATTTTATTTTTTGTTTTATTTGCTTGTTAATTTCTTCTGTTCCGTTATAAAACAGTAAAATCTCTTTTATTATTTTTTCTAAATATTCATTTACAAATTTTTTATCCTCTTCCAAAGTTTTTATATCTCTATACTCTAGCAAGTCTTCAAATTTTCTGTTGAAAATTTTTTCAGAGGCAAAAATATCTTGAAATACTATTCCAATTTGTAAGCATAAGTACACTATACATTTCATTTCATATTCTTTCTTTTCTTTTTTATAAAGAATTGAATTTTTTTTATCATTTATACTTTTAAATTTATAGAGTTTCATATTCATTCCTTTTATTTCCGTCGGAACAATTAAAATTTTACAAAAATTTTTGCAAATAAAGTTTATAATAGGTTCTGTTTTTTCGTTAGCTTTCAATTCTAATAATGTGTACATAGAAATTGAGAATTTCCATCCTTTTTTTTCTGAATATTTTAATATTTTCTCTAATTCAGATATATTATCATTACAATCTATAAATACGTTTGTATCTAAAAACAAATACTCCTCTTTCATAATTCCTCCTAAAATACAATAATACATATTATACCTCAAGACCAAAAATATTCAACTGTCATTGTCCTATTTTATAACTTTTTTCTAAAAATCACATTTCCTCAATTTGTGATTTTCTTCTATATACTCCTATTTCTTTTTATACTTGTCTTTATTCAATATTTTTTCAAAACTTGCTTTATTTTCATCTTCCTTGTTCCTTAATCTCCAATTTAATTTTCTCCAGTTTTTTAAATTAAACTGCATTCTATCCTTGTTTTTCATATCTCTCCTTTAAACGCCTTAAAATGATTTTTATAAATTTTCTTCAATTCTTTTATCTGTTCATCGCCTAAACAAATACCTCTCACATCATACTTTCTTTCAAATGCTTCCACTCCAATATCGTGCTTTTCGGTATGGTGTTGTCTACAAAGTGAAATATATCTTCCCTGTCCTCTATCATTCGCATAACCTCCCAAACTTCCAGCCGACTGCCAATGTTCAAAGTCAACTGGAGTTCTATTACATACCGCACAACGTTTATATTTCAACTTTGTATAAATATATTTTCCTTCATTCTGCTGTTTATATAGTATTTGCATTTCTTCCCACATTGCTATATCATTCTGTAAAAAATAGTCAAACAGAAAATTAGTAAATGCCACAGCTTCAGTATTGCTCATTAATTTAAGTGCCAAGCTAAAAGTATCATTCAACTTGATAAACAACATTTGAATCTCATCAGTTACAAAATCCATTAAATCATTTGTGATTATATTAATTTTGCTCTCTTTCGTATAATTCTTGTCAATTATATCTCCAATTCTGTCTTTCAGCTTGCTCTCCATATTTCTGAAAGGCTCATATCCCTTTATATTCTTGCCACTGTGCCTGATGTAAAGTTTCTTCAAGTCTTCCTTTGCTTTGTATAAAAAATAATCGGAAATGACAGGCTTTTGCTTGCTAGTCTGCCAATTTATATCTACTCCTTTTAGCTTGTAGGCGTAGCAGTCTATAAACCAGTAAATTAGTTTTTGGTTTTCCCTACTCATTCTTTTAGACATTTTCTCTTAGCCTTCCTTCTCTTAATAAATTTAATATCCTTGAACAAATCAACTTTCAATTTCATAAAATGAAAGTCACTATCATCCACTTCTTTTCCTTCTAAAAGTTTTCTTTTAATCCTTGTCATTGCATTCTCTCTCATTTTCCCTCCATAAAAAAATCACAGCTAAATTAATAACTGTGATTATTTCAAAAATTTAAAAACTTCATACATAGACTTCTTTAATTTTTTCGTATCTTCTTCATCCAAATTATATTTTTTATTCCCGTATATTCTCCTTATATCAATTTCTCTTATTTTCCTTACTTTTATAAAAGCTTTTTCATAAGTAGGATTCTGTTGATACTTTGTACAATCTATGGTAAATCCACCTTTGTATTTTTTCCCTTTTTTCTTACTTGTCATTGGGGCAACGAGTAAAGTCTTATCTTTTTCAGACATTTTAGTTAATACTAATCCGTAATGTTTGCCAGATAATTCTCCACCTCGATTCTTTTGAAAATCTACTAGATAAACTCCTAAAACTTCATATTTCATAGTATCTCCTTAAAAAAAATTAGGTATATCGTAAAGATATACCTGCTGTAGTCCTTAACGAATAAGGCTCTGTTTCTCCTAGGAAGTCTTATCCTTAACTAATAAGGCTTTCGACCTATCTTTATGATACTATCTTTTATACAAAAAGTCAACTATTTTTTCACAGTTATTATTTAGTTGTCATTGTCCTTTTCTTTATTAATTTAACCCTATTTGGATATTATGAATAATTTCATCCATATCAGTTTCATACAATTTCAAAGCTATATTATACAACTTATCTAAGTGCCCAAATTTTACAGCATAATCTAATATACTTTTACATTTATCTCCACTTTTAATTTGCTTTAAGTCATAACCTTTCCGCCTAGCTTTCAAATCTATGCCATACGTTTCTCTAAAAACTGTATACAATTCATTCCATCTGTTGCTGAAATTGCTCCCTTTGTGTTTCACGACTCTGTTTAATATTTTTTGTTTCTGATAAACATCTATATTTTCTGTCACTCCAGCTACAATCTCCTTTTGATAAGCTAACTCAATTTTTATACCTTGTATTTCTTTTTGATAGTTTTCAATCATTCTATTTTGTATTTGATTAGCTTTCATCAAAATCATTTCAGGACTGTTCCACATGTTTTCGCATTCAATAAAATATTTTCTTATTACCTTCCCTTTTTCATTGTTCTCAATCATAGCCAGTTCTTTTGCCATATTTATTTTCAAAAGATGATCCGTATACTCGCTCGTATTCCCTTGAGCTGTTACTTTTTTTTGAGTAATAGCTACAAAGTCAATATTTTCGATAAATCCATACTCTTTAACTCTTTTGTTTATCCAGTCGTTGTATCTAGTTTTCACTTCTAAAAATTTATGCAGTTCTCTTCCGCTTACTACTTGTTCATTATTTTCGTTTATTTCAATTTTTATCAGTTCATTCATTAATATTCCTCCTTTGTTCTCTTATTAATTTTTATTTTAACTCCTCACAAAAAATTCTATACCCATTATTATCCTTTAACTTTCTTCTTTTACATACTCTAAAAATACTGTTAAACATTTCAAATGTATTTCCTTTTTGATATTTTTTATTTTCTTCCTCAAAATCTTTACAAAAATTTCTTTTAATACTGAATTTAAAAACTATATTTGTTTTCATTACAACTCCTCCACTTCGATTTTAACTTTATTAAATCCACAACCGACAATCTTTTTAATATTCAGTTCTTCAATTTGTGAATCGTCGTTATAAACTATATTCGTCATTGCGTCTAAAATCCCTTTGTTGTAATTATCTATATCTCTTTTACGTTTATCCTTGAAATAAAGCCATATACGCACTTCTAAACTACCAGCCAAAGGTTTACACCTAAATTGATTTTTTAATTCACTACGAGCCGTTTCCTCGAATATTTTGCCCTTTTTAGACTTGTATCTACCGTTTGGTTTATTAATCCATATGCTATTTACGCTCGGTGGTACTGTTGAAAGCTCCAACTTTATCATTTTTTCACTTCCAACTTGTCAACAAACGGTTTTAAGTTAGATCTAAAATAATCAGCCCCTTTTAAGATTTTGCCATCTGATCTAAAAATTGCTTTTCCGTCCTGGAGTTTGCTCATATTACTTCTATGCACTTCTCCAAACGCTTTTACAAAAATATCATTAAACTCATTTTTAAAGACTTTCTCAAAAATAAGTTTGCTTTTGTCGTCCTCTTCAAAATAAATCACATTCGTAACTGCGTCAACATCACCTTTGTGCATTTCCAGTAATGTTCCGACTAGGATATAACACATATCACAAACTGCGTCTAACATCTCCACTTTATTGTTTTCTCTCTCAACTACGTTATACTCAGTTAATTCTTCATCAAACAACCTCTTTCTTAATTTCATTCGCTCCTCAGTCATTTCCTTTTCTAAAAACTCTTGCTGACCAAATGCGATATAAAATTGTTTGACCAGTTCAACAATTTCTTTCCATTTTTCCATTATTCTTCCTCCTCTATTTTGTTAAATATTTCTTGCATAAAATAGCTTTTGGCAAGTGTTATTTTTTCAATCTTATTTTCAATACTAGCAGAAACTATTTCAAAATCTTTTTTAATAGATTCAAAATTTTTTATTACTTTTTCTTGTGTTTCAATCCCTGGAACTTTTATTTCCATAAGCTCAAAATCTTGCTTTGAAATTCTTTGAACTCTTGCTCCTGTGGCTTTTTTTAAAACTTGTTGCCTAAAAAAATTTGAATAATTCATATAAAATGAAATGTATTTAAGATTAATCATATTCTTAAAACTTTCTTTTAAAGTCAAAACTGCAACATAGCCATTTAATGCCACTTTTCCCGTTCCAACATATAATACAGCTCTTCCTGTATTGTTTTTACTAAATTCCTCAAGATTTACTAAAATATCGTTTTCACTCATTTTATTTGAAATTTCAAATAGCTCTTTTGGAATTCTACTTTCAATATTTTTGATAATAATGTCATATTTTCTTGATATATCGCTAAAGAATATTGCCGAGTATCCATTTTCAATCATATCTTTTCTTCCAAAAACATCTTTTTTACTATTGATTTTTATATCAAATATATCAGCAACCCTCACTGTTGCAATTCTGAAAAGAGATTGAATAACTTCAATTGCTTCTCTTGTGACGTCATCAAACTGCATTTTCTACTTCCTTTCAATTGTTTTTCAAATTTATCGCATATCTTCCTAACTTTTTTTATATTATTTAACACATCTATATCAGCTCCAAGTTCAGTTTTTAGAAATATCTCAATTTCAAGATTTTTTTCAAAACTCCTTATCCAACCTTCGGAAATAGTTTTGTTGAGTTCATCTATATTAATTTCTTCTTTTTCGACAACTTCGTGCGGAGTTTCCCATCTGAAGTTTTCGGGAATTTCAGAAATTTCATGATGTATTTGTTTTTTTAATTTGCAATCATATATTTCCTGTTCCAGTTCTCTTGATGTTTTTTCTTTATCTATAACAATAAAAATTACTTCTATTGATGTATCATCAAAAGCATTTCTTACTATGTTCAATTCGACCAAGTTATTTCCTATCAATTCCCTGAATTTTTGTTCCGTTTTCCTGTAACATACTCCAGGAAAAAGAATGTAAAATGCAAATCTTTTTGTATATTTAAGTGATTTTAAGACAAATATATCGTCAACTTTTCCACTCTTTTTCCAACCAAATTCTTTTTGGATATTCTCTTTTTCTTCATCTGTTAAACTTTTAAACTCTATCGAAAAAGGCGGATTCATAACAACAGCATCTGTTATGAAATCATTTCTGCCGTAATTGAAAAAACTTTTTATCTCCAAATCCGCATCTTTGTAATTTTGTTTTGCAGCCAACACAGATTGCTCTTGAATATCTACACCATAGATTTTAGAAGGGTTTATAAATTGTTCTAATTGCCCGCTTCCGACAGCACCATCAAATATTACAGGATTGTCAATTCTGACATATTTTTTTACTTTCCTAGCTAAATACTGCCTTAGTTCTGTCCCTGTTATGTATTCAGCTAGTTTTTTGGCTATTTTTCTGTTATTATGTTCCTTAAAGCTCAAATATTTCCTCCACTTCTATCTCAATTCTCGGATTTTTCTTATCGCAACTGTCAACTATTAATTGACTATTGACTAAATATTTAACACTGTCATCTACAATTATTCCCAGTTCCTTTAATGCATCGTTCAGAAATTTCCCAATTACTGAAGCTACATTTTCAAGGTCGCTAGTTGAATTTTTGTAAAAATAACGGTATCGGACCTGATATTTCCCTTTTATTTTTTCCTTGTTTTTTAAAAGTTTCAATCTAATCAAGTCATGATATTCATGTTTTATTTTGTTCTTAACATGCTCATTCTCATTTCTGTACCAGTTTAGGCTCATTAGAGTTATTTTATTTTTTCTAGTCTGCCAGTAAACTGGCAATTCTAGCTTAATCACTATAAATCACCTCATGCACCTTCAAAATTTTTAGTGGTTCTTCAATTTTCCAAGGGCATTCTATATCAGCAATTAAAGTTGTACCTTTGCTGAAACTATAATATCCTTCTTGCACATCGTTCCAAAACCTATCATCTATAATTTCTGTGTTTCCATATAAGTCCTCGTTGTGATATAATCTCCAGCCTTTACGGCTATTGAAATCTATTGCTATAATCTTTACCCTTACTTTTTCTTTTATCATTATTTTTTATCCTCCTATCAACATTTTTTCCTTTAGACTTTTGTAACTCAATTTATTCTCTGTTTCTTTTTTCGCGTTATATTCCAACGGAATAAAGTTTTCGTTATTCCTAATTCCAATCATCGCATATGTAAATAATTTTGGCTTTGTTTGTCCGATTAATGGTTGAGAACCTCGAAAATATTCAGGAACACTATATGGATTTTTCATAAATTCCTTGTAGATTTTTTTAAATTCCCAATTCATAAAATTATCAAACTCAGTTTCACTCATATCACAAAGTCTCAACCAACTAGCATAATCAACAACTGCTTGTACTCCTTTGTCTTCAAATGCTATCATTCCAGTTCTTCCAACTTTTTCAATAGCCTTTTTAAGCATTTTTTTTGCTAGAATCAGTTGATTTTTTAAATCTATATCTGAATTTGCATATTTTAAAATCGTTGAAACTTTTGGCAAAAAATCACCATCGTGCTCCTTGACTATTTTTCCAATAACTCTATTAAATTCTGATACACTAAGCTCTGCTAAACCCATATAATATATATTTACAAGACCGTCAGTTACTCGTGTATTCGGATAATAATCAAGTAACATTCCAAAACCTTCGTTAAATTCTTCCATTGTCATTAGTTTGTACCTCCAAAATATTTTTTTAGACCTTCTGCTGTGACTTTTGGTCTCTCAGATTTTTGCGTAACTCCTTTACCAAATTTTTTAGATCCTGTATTTTCATTTTCTTTGTCGTCATAATTTCCTTCGAGCACTTTTAAGAAATTCGATTTGTTAATAAACCAATCGAACGCTATTTGCCACCCTGTTTTATTATTTCCTTGCAAGAAATTAGATGTACGAATTTTTTCCATAGCTTGTAATACTTCTTCTACGGAATACTCTTTCAGCAAATTATTAATAACTCTCTTTCGTTTTTCAGTTATTTTCAGTTGTGTACCTGACAATTTATACTCATGAGCAATTTTTATCCAGTTATTTTTTATTTCTTCACACAATCGTGAAAATTCATTTTTCACATATATATATTCTTTAGTACTTACTTCTTTAGTATTTAATTTATTAGTATTTAATTCTTTAGTATTTAATTGTCCTTGATTTTCTACCGCTTGACTTTCTAGGGGTAGATTTTCTACACCTTGATTTTCTACCACTTGACTTTCTAATGTTTGTTCTTCTGTTTTTTGTTCTTTTTGTCTTTTATTTTCTTTAAGAGGTTTTTCAAAAATTTCATAAACATATTCTATTTTTTTATTTCCACGTTTTTTATTTGGAAATATTTTAGATATTCTTAAATACCCAAATTTTTTTAGCTCATTTAACCCTGTTTTTATAGCGGTTTCATTTTCGGCACATATCGAAGCTAATCCTGAAATTGAATAATCCCAATTTTCTGGTAGACTCAACATTAAAGTCAAAAGCCCTTTTGCTTTTAAGCTCATTCTTTTTTCTCTTAAATGATAATTTGATATTACTGTATAATCACTTGTTTTATTTACTCTAAAAGTTGCCATCTTTTCCCTTCCCTCACTATATATTGTGTTTTTAAATATATTATGTTATAATAAACACAATATATAGTATTTTTTATTTTATAGCACTCTTCGGAGTGCTTTTTTACTACTTTCTAACTTTATAATTCTTGTATCTAAATATTTTTTCACAGCAGAAATATTATTAATTTTCCTTAAACCTTTTCTCTTTTTTTGAATCATCAATTCAAACACTATTAAAATAATTACATCTTTAATGAAAGGAGTAATTATTATGGAAAATAATGATGAAAAATTAAAAGAAATCGCTGACTTGATTAATTTAATTATTATATTAAAAAAATCAAGTAATTAAATCGTTTACTTTTAACAACGAATTAATCAAAAAAATTTAATTTTCTAAATATTTGCTGGATTTGTTTTTTCCTATCCCATTTAAAAAAATTATAAATTGCATTTCTCGAATACCCAATTTTTTTAGAAAATCCATCTATCGTCAATTTATTCTTTTCTATCAAATATTTAAATCTAGCAAATTCAGGGTGTTCATTTGATTTTTTATATTTTCTAGCCATACTATCACCTCGTTAAAACTATATCACATCTGTTGTTAAATGTCAACGAATATAAAAATTTATTTTTTTATAAAAAAAAGAGCCTTTTTAAAAGCTCTTTTAAAAATATTATTTTTTCTTATGGCAATGATATTTCTCAGTTTTATAATTGATAATTTTTATTTTAAATATCCAATTTCATCAATTCTGTTATTGTATAAAAAAGAAATATAAAAACAAAAACTACATGCAAACATAATGAAAAAGATAAAAATTTAATAATTCTAAATTGTACAAAATATAAAGAAATATAAATTGCAAATAAAATAAATGAACAAAAAATTTCATATACAATGCTATTGTATAAAATAATTAATGCTTCTTTTTTACTTTCTTTTTCGCCAACTTTTTCTATTAAACCATTTATTGTGAAAAGAGAGCTTGTTAAAAAACCAATTAATAAAGTCAAAATTGTCGATATAGTTGATATAAATTCACTCATTATTTTGGGATTAAAGATAAATTCTATTGTTCCACCCAAAAAAAATGGTAATACGAAATAATAAAAAATTCTAGGATAGGAATTTTTATATCTTCTGCCTTTTTCAACTTTTAAAGCATCAACAAAATTGTAAACAATGTATTTAATATTCATATTTTTCATTTCTATAATAAAAAATGTTAAAAAAATAACCAAACATATACCAAATATTATTTTCATAGTTAATTCTTTATCCATCTTTATTACTCCATTCTTTTATATTTTTATATTCTTTTAAAAAAAGTTCCATTATTTTCTCGAAATCATTATCACATAATTTATATTCTGCAGTTATATCCAGTCTTGTTTGTTTTGCTTCTATTCTCTCTTCTTTATTATTTAACCTTATACTCTTTTTCTTTCCGTTTAACCAAACCTCTGCATTTAAACTTTCTATTTCTGAATCTTCTAAATTTATTGTATATATTTCATCAGAAAATTTTTTTAATTTTTTGTTTAATTTTCGTATATTGATAGTTTGGCAAATGTCTAATTCTGTTGAATCTAAAATATTTGATAGTTGTCCTAATATCCTGTTGTTTCTATCTATTTTTTTATATACTGTTATTTTCTTTACCATTGATTTTTCCATTAATTCGCTCAAATTTCCGTAATTGAAAGAGTCTATCTTTAACTCAAATTTTTCAGAAGGATTTGAATTTAAAATACTCTGTATTATTTTTCTATAAACTCCATCTATTATATCACTTTTTATCCCTGAACCATCTGTCATTTGTATTAATAAAAGTATATAACTTTCTTTTTTACGTTTCAAAACTAAACTGAAAGGAGCGAAATAAAAATGAAATATATATGCAGGAACTTCGTTGGGCTTCAAATTTTCTGTTTCGTTTTCTTTTAAAATAGAAATTGGCGTTTCTAAATTTTTTCCGTATATTATTTTACCAAAAAAAGAATTATCTTTCAAGCATCTTAAATTATCTACACAATATTTTGAATGTATATTGAATGTAGGTTTACCTAATTCTATGATTTTCTTTTCTTTGTAATCTTGTTCAAATTTTTGATATAAAGCCTCTAAAATTGTTCCTTGATACATATTTAATTTTTGATTAATTATATCAGCTTGTTTTCCTGTTTTTTTGTTTATTAATTTTAATCCGTATAATGCTATACTAATACCCATTAATTGCTCCTTTACCTACTTATAGTTCGTCTATTTTTTTCTTTACTTTTTGTATTAAAGTCTCCACTTCTTTATAGTCGCCATTTTTTAATTTTATATATTCAATTTTTTCCAACATTTCATTTAAAATATTCTTTTGACTTTTAACATCTAATAATTTTAACAAATTTAACATTTCATCATCAATTTTATAATTTTCTATTTCATCACTCGTTTCATCTTCATCATCCATATACCCAATTATTTTATACAGTTTACTCAAATCTATTCTATAAAAGGCTGATAAAGCCTTTAAATAAAATGGATTAGGCTTTTTCTTTTGTCCATTTTCAAGCATAAATATTTCCTTTTTATTCAAATTTGTATATGCCGCTACTTGACCATACGAATAATCTTTACTCTCTCTAACTTTTTTTAAATAATCTCCTAATTCTTTTAGCTGTTCGTCTTTTATTCTAAAATCTGACATAAATATCATCCCTTTTTCTATAATTATACAATATTTTTGTTGTCATTTGATAATTTTTTTAAAAAAGTGTTGACATTTAACAACAAAAGATATATAATATTTGTGTAAATAAAATTTTACAAAAAAATTTTTACTCAGTTTGTTGTTAAATGTAAACGATAGGAGATGATTAAAATGAGTTACAGCGAAGGATTAAAATTTGCAGAACAAGCAGAAAGAGCAAGAGACTTAGCTTGGGATCGTTTATGCGAAGAAGAAGACAAAGCGATAGAAGAATACAACGATTTTTGTAATCATTTAGAAAATGAATTTAAGGAATTTAAAGCAAAATATGAAAATCAATTGCGATATATTTCGTTAGAAGAACTGCACGATTTCATAGTTTGCAGATATGAGGAAAAAGACTTTAATTTTGAACCGTTCGAAAGCCTTATATTAGACTATATAGAAAATGCAAAAGCTTGGGAAGACTGGGAAAAGAAAAATCCCAATTACACAGATGAGCAAGAGGAACAGTTTGATGAAAAATGCGAAAAGATATGCAATAACATGGCGGCTATTTTGTATAAAAATAATTTAATTTAGGAGGAATGAATATGAAATATAATTTTAGTTCGTTAGCGTTAGTAAATGCCAACGAAAGAAAAGTAAAAAAAGAGAGAGAAGCAAAGAAATTTAAAAATAGAATCAAAAGATTTTTTAAAAAAATAAAATAAAGGAGACAATTATAATGAAAACGATAAAATTATTAGAAAATAGATTAAAAGAAATCGAGGAGTTAATCAAAATCTTTAATAAAGAAAACGGTTCGAAGTTATATTTGCACAAAACAGATGACAAAATGATACCACAATTACGAGACGATAATTTTTTTGACGATTTTATAGGAAATATTCATATTGCCGATGGCAAGTTTGACGTTTCAGATATTAATGACTATAAGGAAGTTTATCGTAAATTGTTTAAAAATATAGAAAATATCATAAGCAAAACTGTAACGGTTTATTTGAAAGTTGTAAGTTATATAAACGACAATATCTCTTCAGCAATTTTAGATATTAATAACTTAGAAAAGTTTAAAGATAGCAAATTAATAGATATTTCCAAACAAAATACAAAAGGAATAATAACTGTAAAAAATAAAAAAATAAGCATTCATAGTATCGAAGATGTAACAGACTTTTTCGAACCTGCAATTGTTGTAATTAGTGAAGATTTTAAAAAAATAAACAAAATTATAGATAAAATTAACGAACTTTAGTCAATATAATTGGGCGAATTAATGAGGAAACAAGGAGGAATAATATGAGAAAAATACTAATAAATACAATTAAATTAACAGTAACAGCAATCTTAACTATTTTAGCGTTCAAATACGCTAAGATAGAGCGAGGATACAACGCTTTCGGTGGAGAGACACTTATACCACCGTTATGTTGGATAATTCTTTTTTTAGCGCCGAAAATGGTAAAAGAATGCAAAAAATCGAAAGGTGGAAATGAAAATGAAATTAGATAATAAAACGAAAGAAAAAGTGTTGAAAATAATGGAGTTGGCACTTATCAAAAATGAAAAAACTAAAAATACAGTTTTTGTGGATTTTTCTGGTCACGTTGAGTGGCTAAGAGTAAGTATATATAAAAACGGTTGGAAAGAATCAAAGGTTGAATATTTTGCAAAAGATTTGGCTTTTTGGCTCGAGAACATCTCGGAAGAATTAGACAAGGTGATAAAAAAATTAGAGGAGTTGGATTAATATGAACATTTATGAAAAAATAAACAAGATACAGGTTGAATTGAAAGCTCCAAAATCTCAAAGAAACAATTTTGGAAACTACAATTTTAGAAATTGCGAAGATATTTTAGAAGCGTTAAAACCATTGCTTTTAAGAGAAAAAATAATTATCCAATTAAGCGATGAGTTAGTCCAAACTGGAGATAGATTTTACATCAAAGCAACAGCAACTTTAATTGATGTTGAAAGCGGAGAAAAACATAGTACAACCGCTTTTGCAAGAGAGGAATTATCAAAAAAAGGGATGGACGGTAGCCAAATAACTGGTGCAAGTTCCTCATATGCTAGAAAATACGCTTTAAATGGATTACTTGCTATTGATGACACGAAAGACAGTGACACAACAAATACTCATAATAACAACGATTCTAAAAACCAAAAAAAACAAGCATCAACGGAAGAAAAACGGAAAAACGGTGAAAATTACATTGCTAAAAACACTCAAAAATATCAAGAAATGATTGACGGCTTTTTTGAAACACACAATGCTAAGAATATTACAGAATTATCGAACGACAACGTGAGTGAATTGGCTCGTAAAATATACGAATTAGAAAAATTAGAAAAGGGAGCGTAAGAATATGAATAATATAGTTTTGATTGGAAGAATTACAAAAGATCCAGAATTAAAATATACGAATAACGGAAAAGGAAACACTAGATTTACTTTAGCAGTGCAAAGAAATAAAGATGAAGCGGATTTTATTAACTGTGTAGCATGGGAAAAAACTGCAGAAAATATTGCTGAATACTTTAAAAAAGGTAGTCAAATAGCTGTACAAGGTAGCATTAGGACTGGAAGCTATGAAAAAGACAGCAGAACTGTATACACCACAGATGTGTGGGTATACAAGTTTGATTTCATTGGAAATAATCAAAATGTTAAAAAAGATAACGAAAATGAAGATAACGAAAATTTTCCGTTTTAGATGAATGAATATAAGGAGTGAGAGAAATGAATAATTTGAGCCTAATAAAATACGAGCTGAAAGAAATAAATAATATAATAAATTTTTTAGACAGCGAAAATAACGAATTAGATGAAAAAACAATAAATGACACAAAAGAAAGTGTTGAATTACTTTTAGCAGAAAAATCAAATCAGCTTGAGTTAATTTTAAAAGATTTAGAATCTAAAGAAGAAAAATGCAAAGAAATTGCAGACTTCTATGCAAAAAAAGCAAAACAAGCAAATGAAAAAAGAAAAGCTCTTAAAGAGTTAATCATAACAACAATGAAGGGGCTTGGTGCTAAAAGATTAGAGACTGAAACAGGTACATTTACAATTAAAAACAATGCTCCGTCACTAATTATCGATGACGAGAGTTTGATTCCCCAAAAATTTATAACGCATATCAGTTCTACAAAAATCGAAAAAAATGAAATAAAAAAAGAAATAAAAAATGGGGCAGAGATCCCAGGGGTACATTTAGAAACGACTCAAAGTTTACTAGTCAAATAAAATTTTTTTTTGGGGGTATTGAGAGAAACAGGAGGATAAACAATGAGAGAAATAAAATTTAGAGCTTGGGATAAAGAAAACAAAAAAATGATGAAAGTTTCATCGTTAAGTTTAGAAAACAAAGAAATAGCAGTTAGAGAAAATGGAACATATCATTTTTTCAGAATGCAAAATTTGGAATTAATGCAATATACAGGACTTAAAGATAAAAACGATAAAGAAATTTATGAGGGAGATATTGTATTAATTAAACTAGATGAAACATCAACTTGGCATAAAACAGTTGTTGGATTTAAAAAAGGTGCTTTTATTGCTAATTTAATTGATGAAGAAGATTATGTTTATATTTTTCATCACGGATTTACTGGCGATGATTTTGAAATCATCGGAAACGTTTATGAAAACAAAAACTTGTTGGAGGAAAATAATTGATTAAATATGCTGAAATATACAAAATCAAAATTGAAAATGAAATAAGATATATAGCAAAAATGTATGTCACTTATAGAGACGAAATGATAGATAGTTTTAGTAGCAATTATTTAGAAAAAGTTGTTGAATATTTAATAAGTGAAGAATACATCATATCAAATTACTTTGATATGACAGAAATGGAGGAATGATGAAAAAGAAGTACTTTTACAACAAAGATGATATAATGAAAATACTGGAAGCCCCTGAAAAACGTGCGAAGAAAATCATAAAAGATTTGAACAAAGAACTAGAAGAAAAAGGGTTTCTATATTACGATAAAGTCGTAAATGCTAAATATTTTAACGAAAGATACAATATAGAATAGGTGATTTATATGCCAGCATACAAGGATGATGAAAGAGGAACTTGGTATTGTGAATTTAGATATAAAGAAATAAACGGTTTTATTAAAAAGAAAAAGAAAAGGGGATTTAAAACAAAAAAAGAAGCTGTTGAATATGAGAGAAATTTTTTAGCGCAATTATCTACAAAAGCAGAAACAATTTTCTTCAAAGATTTTGCTCAAATATATTTAAAAGATATAAAAACACGAATAAAACCAAGTTCTTACAACAACAAAGAAAAGATTTTTAAATTCAAGCTCATTCCATTTTTTGAAAATATTTTAGTCGGGGACATTACCCCTATTATAATTAGAAAATGGCAGAATGAAGAACTAAAAAATAATTATAAAAAAAGTTATTTTGTAACTATACAAAAAGAAATGTCTGCAATTATGAATTATGCTGTAAAATTTTATAACTTGCCATTCAATCCAGTTTCGAGAGCTGGACAAGTTAGTGATTCTCCTCTATTGAGGGAAAAAGATGAAATAAAAGTTTGGAACTTGAAAGAATTTAACGAATTTATAAAATATGTAGATAACTGCGAATTATACACAATATTTAATTTACTTTATTTTACAGGAGCGAGAATTGGAGAGATTTTAGCACTAAATCACAAAGACTTCAATTTTAAGAACAACACTATAAGAATTAATAAAAGTTATCAAAAAATAAATGGAAAAGAGCATATCACAACACCAAAAACCAAAAGTTCGATTAGAACAATAAAGATACCTAATTTTCTTTGTGATATAGTTCAAAAATACTTAAAAAAATTATATGATATAAATACTCCAAGAATTTTTAATACAAGTAGAACTAATGTTCATCGGTGTAAAAACAATATAATAAGAAAATATAATCTAAAGAAAATCAGATTACATGATTTTAGGCATAGCCACGCAAGTATTTTATTGAATGAAGGTGTTAATATAATAGCAGTATCAAAAAGGCTAGGTCATGAAAGTGTTAAAATGACACTAGATACATATGCACATTTAATGGACAAAGGCGAAGGCAAACTAATAGAAACACTTGAGAAATTAAAAAATGAAGATTTTTAAAAATGTCCCCAAATTGTCCCCAAAGGTATTTTTAAATCTCTTCAAACTACATAAACATTATACTATTATAAAAAAATGGCGCACCTAGCAGGAGTCGAACCCACAACCTTCTGATCCGTAGTCAGACGCTCTATCCAGTTGAGCTATAGATGCACACAAATTATTTACTTCTTTATTAAATTTTAAAAAAAAATTTACTTGTAAAAAAAAATGGCGGAGAAGGAGGGATTTGAACCCTCGATCCAAGTTTTAGCTCGGATACTCCCTTAGCAGGGGAGCGCATTCGGCCTCTCTGCCACTTCTCCAAAATATATCAATTTTCAATGGCGGGTGAACTGGGATTCGAACCCAGACATCTTGCGATTTCGCCGGTTTTCAAGACCGGTCCCTTAGCCGTTCGGACATCCACCCATCACTTAATTAGTATACTATTTTTTTTAACATCTGTCAAGATTTTTTTTGATTTTTTTTTAAATAATTTTACTATATTTTGAATATTTTTAAATTTATTTAAAGACAAACCCACTCTAATATTGACAAAGAGCGGGTTTAACAGTCTTTCATTATATTTTTTATTCAAAACTTTTTAAAATCTTGAACTTATTTTAATAATTATAATTTAAATAATAAATCTTTATATGTTGGTAATGGCCAAATTGATGAATCCACTATTTTTTCTAAATTATCACAAGGAACTCTTAATTTTTCAAGTCCTGTATTTAATTCTTCTCTAGCTAAATCAGTTTGTTTTGTAACATCTTCTTCATTTTTTACAAGTTCAACTTTTTGAGCCAATGATTTTGTTTCTTTTCTAATTTCAGAAATATTAGATAATACATCTTTTAATAATTCTTCTTGTTCTTTTACGAATTCTTCACCATATTTAGCATTTTTTTCAATATGAGTAGCTAATAAGTCTGCATATTTAATTCCTGCTGGTAAAATTAATTTGTTTACCATATCAATTAAAGTTTTTGCTTCGATTGACAATTGAGTTATGTATCTTTCAGCATAAGCATTGTAACGAGCTGCTAATTCTATTTTAGAATACATTCCAATTTCTTCAGCCAATCCTAATACTTCTGGATCTAACATTTTTCTCAATGCAATATTTGATGAAGTATCATTTGATAATCCTCTTCTTTTAGCTTCTTCAATCCATTCTTCACTGTATCCATTACCATTGAAAATAATTCTTGAATGATTTTTGTAAGCATTTGTAATGATTTCTTGTACAGTTTCATCTATATTTGTTGAATTTTCTAATTTATCTGCATATTCAGATAATACTTTTCCGACCATTGCGTTAATTGCTGCTGCTGAACTTGCTGGTGTTGAACTTGATCCAGGCATTCTGAATTCAAATTTATTTCCAGTAAATGCAAATGGTGATGTTCTGTTTCTATCTCCTGCATCCATGCTTAATGTTGGTAAAACGTCAACTGATAAATTCAATTGTGATGCTTCAGCAACTGGAGAATTTTTACCTAATGCAATATTTTCTAAGATTGTAGTCAATTCATCTCCTAAGAAGATTGAAATTATTGCTGGAGGTGCTTCGTGTCCACCTAATCTGTGATCGTTTGTAGCTGTAGCTGTAGCTGTTCTTAACATTGGATAATATCTGTCTACTGCTTCAATTACTGCTGAAACGAAAACTAAAAATTGTGTGTTTGTTTTAGGATCTTTTCCTGGACTAAATAAGTTTATTCCATCATCTGTTCCTAATGACCAGTTGTTATGTTTTCCTGAACCGTTTACTCCTGCAAATGGTTTTTCATGTAATAATGCTACTAACCCATGTTTTAAAGCAATTTTTTCGATTGTTTCCATTATAATTTGGTTTTGATCTGATGCCAAGTTTGCAATTGAGAATAATGGAGCTACTTCAAATTGGTTAGGTGCTACTTCATTATGTCTTGTTTTTGAAGGAATTCCTAATTTCCATAATTCAACGTCTACATCACTCATAAAGTTAATTACTTTATCTTTAATTTTACCAAAATAGTGATCGCTTAATTCTTGACCTTTTGGTGCAGGTGCTCCTACTAATGTTCTTCCTGTTAATAATAAGTCGTCTCTTTTTTCAAACATTTCTTTGCTTACTAAGAAGTATTCTTGTTCTACTCCTAAAGTATTGAAAACGTGTTTAGAAGTTTTATTCCCTAAACCTTTTAACACTCTTAATGCTTGTTGATGTACATATTTCATCGTTCTTAATAAAGGTACTTTTTTATCTAAAGCTAATCCAGTGAACGAAATAAATGCTGTTGGAATATATAATGTTACTCCATTTTTATTTTCTCTTATAAAAGGATATGAACTTGTATCCCAAATTGTGTAACCTCTTGCTTCAAATGTACTTCTAACTCCACCATTTGGGAATGATGATGCATCTGGTTCACCTTTAATTAAGCTACTTCCAGAAAATTTGTAAATGATATCTTTGTCTCCTGTTGGTTCCAAGAATGAATCATGTTTTTCAGCTGTTAAGTCTGTTAACGGTTGAAACCAGTGACAGTAGTGAGTTGCTCCTCTTTTTGTTGCCCAGTCTTTTATTGCATTTGCAATAACTTCAGCTGATGCTTTTGATAATTCAGTTTGTCCTAATTGAGATGCTTGAAATTCTTTAAAAACATCTTTTGGAACTCTTTTTTTCAAGTTACTTTCCGTGAATACGTTTTCTCCAAAAACTTTCATCGCGTTTTCCATAAAAATACCTCTTTCTTATTTTTAAATTCTAATTTTAGATTTGTTTTTTATTTTCAAATCAAAATTTCTACCAATGACTTATTATATAATGAAGTAAATTCAATGTCAAATTTATTTTTATTATGACTAGTCTTATGCAAAATTCCCTAAAACATAGATTTTTAAAGGATTAGTTTTATATATTCAAAAAAATACTTTGATAAACAAAATTAATTTTTATTTGCAAATTTTTTTACATATATGTATAATGCTAGGTATATAAGTATCGAAATAAGAAATTGGAGGTAAAAACGTGGAAAAACTTCATAATGTTAAAGACGCAAAACGTGAATTAAACCAAAATTCACTGTATGAGCCCTACTTTGAAAAAGATAACTGTGGTATGGGATTCATTGCAAACATTGAAAATAAAAAATCAAACAAAATTATAAAAGATGGAATTAAAATTTTAGCCGGATTAGAACACAGAGGAGCTGAAGGTTACGACTCAGAAACAGGTGATGGTGCTGGATTATTATTTGAAATTCCTCATGCATTCTTTAAAGACATCATTTCTGACTTACCTGAAGCTGGAGATTATGGTGTTGCAAATGTTTTCTTGCCAACTATTGAAAGCGAGTTAAACGAAATAAAATCTATTGTTGAAAATACTATTAAAAATTCTAAAGATGAGTTTTTAACTTGGAGAGAAGTTCCTATTAAAGCTGATGCGGTAGGAGTTCAAGCGCAATCTACTCTTCCAAATATTTTTCAATTTTTTGTAAAAAGAGTAAATTCTAGTAAAGAAGACTTCGAAAAAAATCTTTACATTTTAAGAAGAAAAATTGAAAAAGCTGTTGCTACAGCAAACACTGATAGCCAAGATAAATTTTATATTACAAAATTATCTTCTAAATCAATCGTTTACAAAGGACTTGTAAAACCTGATCAAATAGAAAAATTCTATATTGATTTACAATTTGATAAATTAGTAAGTTCGTATTGTTTAGTACACCAAAGATTCAGTACTAACACTTTTCCTGCTTGGAAATTGGCACATCCTTTCAGATTTTTAGCACATAATGGTGAAATTAATACTGTTAAAGGGAATGTAAACTGGATGAAAGCTAGAGAAATTGCATTAGCGTCTCCGAATTACGAAGATATTAAAGAATTATTCCCAATAAATGATGAAGAATGGTCAGATTCAGCTAATCTTGATGCAGTGATTGAGTTGCTTGTATTTTCTGGAAAAACTTTGATGGAAGCGATTTCAATTTTAGTTCCTGCGGCTTGGGAGAAGGATCATACTAAATCTGAAGATCTAAAAGCATTTTATGACTATTATTCAGGATTAATGGAAGCTTGGGATGGACCTGCGGCTATGATTATGACTGATTCCAGATATTTGGTTGCAAAACTTGATAGAAATGGACTTAGACCGCTTAGATATATTTTGACTGATGATAATCAAATGCTTGTCGGTTCTGAAGTTGGAACTTTACCAATAAAACCTGAAAATATTGTTCAAAGTGGAAGAGTTAAACCTGGAAAAGTTTTTGTAATTGATCTAGAAAAGAAAAAATTGTATAGCGATGATGAAGTTACTGAAAAAGTCTTGAACGGAACAGACTTCAAAAAATTAATTAAAGATAAGAAAAATGTAAATGATTTAATGAAAGAAGCTAATTTTGATTACAACAAAACTAGCGATTTAGATGACATTTACAACAAATTAAAATTATTTAGCTATTCAAGGGAAGATTTACACATCTTGATTTCAAGAATGGCTATAACTGGACAAGAACCACTTGGTTCAATGGGAAATGACGCAGCACTTGCTATTTTTGCCGAAAAGCCAAAATTGCTTTACAGCTACTTTAAACAATTGTTTGCACAAGTAACAAATCCTCCAATTGACCCAATTAGAGAAAATTTTGTTATGTCGCTTAGAACTCAGCTTTACAGAAAAGCAAATATTTTAGAAGAAATTCCTGAAGCTGGAGAAACTGTAGTTTTGGATTCTCCAATTATGGACAACAAAACTATGGAATTTTTGAAAAATTATGAAAGAAATGGAAAAAAACCTGCTATTTTAGATATAACTTTCAAACCAACTGAAAACTTAGAAGAAAGACTGGATAAAATATTTAAGCTTGCTGAAGATGCAATTGATAGAGGAGTAAAATCTATTATTTTATCTGACAGAAATGCTGATACTGAAAATGTGGCAATTCCAGCTTTACTTGCTGTTGCTGGACTTCATCACTACTTAATTAGAAATAAAAAAAGAAATGAAATTGATATTTTAGTGGAAACTGGAGAAGCTAGAGAAATTATGCATTTTGCATTGCTGATCGGATATGGTGCAACTGCAATAAACCCTTATTTGGCACTTGATTCAATTGAATATATGGTAAAAAATAAACTTTACTTGAATGCTGATGAATCTGAAATAAAAGATTTGCAATACAACTATTTGAAAGCTCAGAAAAAATCAATCTTGAAAACTATGTCAAAAATGGGAATTTCAACTGTTGACAGTTATAGAGGAGCACAAATTTTTGAAGCCGTTGGATTATCAACTAAATTAGTTAAAAAATATTTCACAGGAACTGTTTCTAGAATCGAAGGACTTACAATTAAAACATTGGAAGATGAAGTTCTAAATAATTTTGATGATGCAATTGATTCAATTAATCTTGGTGCTGAAACACTTTATGTGGATGGAGAATATTCTTGGATGAAGGAAGGAACAAATAGAATCTTGACTCCTGATGCGATTTCAAAAATTCAAGATGCAGCAAATAGAGATGATTATAACACTTATAAGGAATTTGCAAAAATTGTAAACGACCAAAGTCAGCATTTGCTTACAATAAGAGGAATGCTAAAATTCCATTCTGACAGAAAACCTATTTCAATTGATGAAGTTGAACCTGTTGAAGCAATTATGAGAAGATTTGTTACTGGAGCTATGTCATTCGGTTCAATTTCAAAAGAAGCTCACGAAGCGATTGCAAGAGCATTAAATACGATTGGTGGTCGTTCTAATTCTGGAGAAGGTGGAGAAAATCCTGAAAGATTTTTAGACAACAGAAGAAGTGCTACAAAGCAAATTGCATCTGGAAGATTTGGAGTTACAACCGATTACTTGGTAAATGCCGATGAGTTACAAATTAAGATGGCTCAAGGGGCAAAACCTGGAGAAGGTGGACAATTACCTGGATTTAAAGTAAATAAAGAAATTGGTGCTACTCGTCATACAACACCTGGAATTAGCTTGATTTCACCACCACCACACCACGATATTTATTCAATCGAAGATTTGGCACAATTAATTTTTGACTTGAAAAATGTAAATGAAAAAGCTAGAATTAGTGTTAAATTGGTGTCTGAAGCTGGAGTTGGAGTCGTTGCTTCTGGAGTTGCTAAGGCAAAATCTGAAATGATCTTAATTTCTGGACATGACGGAGGAACTGGAGCATCACCACTATCTTCAATTAAACATGCTGGATTACCTTGGGAATTAGGACTTTCTGAAGCTCACCAAATTTTAAAGGAACATAAATTGAGAAGTAGAGTTACTCTTCAAGTTGATGGAAAATTAAAAACAGGTAGAGATTTAGTAATTGGAGCAATTTTAGGAGCTGAAGAATTTGGATTTGCAACAATGCCACTTGTAATTTTAGGATGTATTATGATGAGAAAATGTCATACAAATATGTGTCCAGTTGGAGTTGCAACTCAATCTGAAGAACTTCGTAAGAAATTTACTGGACAATATGAAAATATTATTAGATACTTTAGATTTATCTCACAAGAAGCAAGAGAAATTATGGCTGAACTTGGAGTTACAAAACTTGATGAATTAATTGGAAAAGCTGATGAATTCTTGGAAGTTTCTAAAACTTCAAAATTAGAAAAAGTTAAAAATGTAGACTTAGGAAAAATTCTTTACACTAACAAGAATATCGACAGTCCAAATGTAAAAACTCAAAATCAAGACTTCAAAATGGAAAATATCATCGATAGAAAATTAATTAAACTTGCTAAAGCTACTTTTGAAAGCGATAAAAATAATGTTCAAAAAACTGTAATTAATGAAAAAATTGAAAACTTTGATAGAAGTTTTGGAGCTATGTTAAGTGGAGAAGTTGCTAGAACATTTGGTGGATATAAACTTGAAGATGATACAATTACACTAAACTTGGAAGGAATCGGTGGACAAAGTTTTGGTGTGTTTGGAGCAAAAGGAATTACATATAATTTGACTGGACAATCAAACGATTATATTGGAAAAGGATTATTCGGTGCAAAAATTATTATTAAAAAACCTGAAGTTTCTAAATACGAAGCAGATGAAAATATAATTGGAGGAAATGCCATTTTATACGGTGCAATCAGAGGAGAAGCTTATTTAAATGGAGTTGCTGGAGAAAGATTCTGTGTTAGAAACTCTGGAGCGGTTGCTGTTGTAGAAGGCGTTGGAGATCACGGCTGTGAATACATGACTGGTGGACGTGCTGTTATTTTAGGAGAAACTGGTAAAAACTTTGCCGCTGGTATGAGTGGTGGAATTGCTTATGTTTATGATAAAAACAACACTTTTGAGCAAAACTTGAATAAAGAAATGGTTGAATTTGATGAACTTAACGAAGTTTATGAAAATGAAATAAAAACTTATGTGGAAAAACACTTTAATTATACAGGAAGTGTCGTTGCAAAAGAAATTTTAAACAATTGGGAAACTGAAAAACAAAACTTTAAAGTTATTATTGCACCTGAATTTAAAAAATTATTCGAAAGAGGTGAGGCTTAGAAATGGGAAAACTAGGTGGATTTTTAGAAATTGAAAGAGAAGAAAAAAAAATTAGGGAAATTTCTGACAGAATTAAAGATTTTAATGAAATTGATGTCCCTTTAAACGATGAATATATAAAAACACAAGCGGCTAGATGTATGGACTGCGGAGTACCTTTTTGCCACTGGGCCTGTCCTGTCGACAACCACTGTCCTGAATGGCAAGATTTAGTTTATAATGGTGAATGGAAAAAGGCTTTGGACTTGCTTTTGTCAACAAATCCATTTCCTGAATTTACTGGGCGAATTTGTCCAGCACTTTGTGAAGGAAGCTGTACTTTAGGAAAAAATGATAAACCTGTAACTACTAAAAATATTGAACTTGCTCTTATTGAAAAAGGTTGGGAAAATGGATGGGTAAAACCAAAAACTCCTAAAAAAAGATTTGATAAAAAAATTGCAGTAATTGGAAGTGGACCATCTGGACTTGCTGCTGCTCAAACTTTAAATAGATACGGTTATAATGTAACAGTTTATGAAAGAGATGAAAAACCAGGTGGGCTTCTTGCTTTAGGAATTCCTGATTTCAAATTGGATAAAAAAATCATCGATAGAAGAGTTAAATTAATGGAAGATGAAGGTGTTAAATTTATTTACAATGTTGAAGCTGGAAAAGATATTTCTACTGAAGAATTAGAAAGCAAATATGATATTATTGTTATGGCTTGTGGTTCTAAACAAGGTAGAGATTTAAAAATAAAAGGAAGAGAAGCTAAAGGTGTTCATTTGGCTATGGAATTCTTAACTCAACAAAATAGAAAAGTTAGCAATGTTCCTTTATATGACGAAGAAATCAATGTAAAAGGTAAACATGTGCTTGTAATTGGTGGTGGAGATACTGGTTCTGACTGTGTTGGGACTTCTGTAAGACAAGGTGCTGCGAGTGTTAAGCAAATTGAAATTATGGACAGACCATCTGAAATAAGAACAAAAAAGAATCCTTGGCCGCAATATCCATTTATTTTAAAAACTTCTACTTCTCACAAGGAAGCAACTAGCATTTATGGTGAAGACCCAAGAGAATGGAATATTACTACAAAAGAATTTATTAAAGATGAAAATGGTAAATTAACAGGTGTAAAAATTGCTAAAGTTGAAAGTTTTAAAGATGAAAATGGTAGATTAGGATTTAAAGAAATCGAAGGTTCTGAAGAAATTATAAAAGTTGATTTTGTATTTTTAGCAATCGGATTCTTGCATCCTTACTTTGAAGGATTAATTGAAAATTCAAAAGTTCAAATTGATGGAAGAGGAAATGTTAGTGCAAATGTAATCGACCACCATACTTCTCAAGAAAAATATTTCGCTGCAGGAGATGTAAGACGTGGGCAATCATTAGTAGTTTGGGCTATTAGTGAAGGTAGAAATGCTGCTAAGGCTATTCATGAATATTTAAGAAAACAAACTGTTTAAAAGAAAAGCTATCTCAGAAACTCTTTTTGAGATAGCTTTTTTATTTATTTCTCTTATTTTAATTGAAATATAGACACTCTCATTTATTAACAATGTCCATCTACTCTACTACATCTCCATACAATGTCCAAGTCTTACACTCTTTAATCTTAACATTCACAAAATTCCCACGCAATAATCTTTCATCACCTTCAAACAACACGACTTTATTGCTCGAAGTTCTTCCCATTAAAACATCTTTATTTTTTTTGCTCGGTCCTTCTACTAAAACTCTTTCAATTCGACCTAAATATTTTTCACTTTCGTGAAGTGCACATTTATCTTGTAATCTATTCAATCTTAATAATCTTTCTTTTTTCACATCTTCAGGCACTTGATTCGCCATTTTTTCTGCAATAGTTCCTGTTCTTATAGAATACATAAACATGTACGCATTCTCGAATCCAACTTTTTCAACAACATCCATTGTATCTTGGAAATCTTCCTCTGTTTCTCCCGGGAATCCTACAATAATATCTGTTGTCAATACAGCATTTGGTATTCTTGTTTTAATCTTTTCAGCCAATTCTAAAAATTTTTCTTTTGTGTATCCTCTCAACATTTTTTTCAAAATTTCTGTCGATCCTGATTGAAGTGGCATATGAATACATCTCGCAATTTTATCATTTTTCGCAATAACATCAATTACATCATCAGTAAAGTCTCTTGGATGTGGCGAAGTAAATCTTAAAATAAAATCTCCATCAATCTTACAAATTTCATCTAAAAGTTTTGCAAAAGTGTCGCCATTTCTAAATTTCTTACCATATGCATTTACATTTTGTCCCAATAATACAATTTCTTTTGCACCTTTTTTCAAGTAAAATCTAACGTCATTCAAGATATCTTCCATTGGAACTGATCTTTCTTTTCCACGAACATACGGAACAATACAAAAACTACACTGTTTATCGCAACCATAACTTATTGAAATAGACGCAGTTTTATCACTTCCAAAATCGGCATCTAATCTAGGTGGCAATTCGTCTTCATTATCTATATAAACTTCATGTTTACTTTCATTATTTAAAATTTTATCCACTGCATCAGGAATTCTACCAATATTTTGGTTCCCCATAACGATATCAACTACTGGGAATTTCTTAATAAGAGCAGCTCCTTGCTCCTGAGCAAAACATCCGACAATTCCAATCAATGTTCCTCTTTCCTTTTTCAATTCCATCAACTCACCCAATTTTCCAAAAATTTGAGTAGCTGCACCTTCTCTAACTGTACAAGTATTCAAAAATACAATATCGCATCCAGCAAGTTCATCTTGAACTTCGTATCCCATATTTTGAAATATTTTTTTTATTTTCGCACTTTCATTAACATTCATTTGACAACCATATGTTATTATAGCTGCTTTTTTCATAAAATTTTTCCCTCCTAATTTTTCTTATCTTACTAAAATTCCAATCCCGCTTGTTTTCTAGCCTCTTCCAATATTTTCATCACAATCAAACTTTTTTCATTCGTTTCATAAAACTTATCAAAATCTTCATTTTTGTAATATTCAGCAAATTTTACTAATTCATGATAAAGTCTCTCTTTTCCACCATTTAATTCAAATACTTTTTCTGTCCCATCATTTTTAACAAACGTAAATTTATTATACATATTAGCTGCATCACTACTATTAATATAACCTTTATCACCTTGAATATTCATCGACAACGGCGCTTTACAATCCTTCGCTCCAACTGCCACACATTTAAACGAACCATAATCTAACACTAAAACTCCTGAAGTATCAATATTTCTTTCAATATTCGCTGTATAAAGTATTTTTTGTGGACTTCCAAACAATCCTACTATATAGTAAATATTATATACATTCAAATCCATCAAAGCTCCACCTGATTTTTTTGGATCAAAAGCTGGTGCAATATCACCATTTTTAAATCTGTCATATCTACTCGAATATTGAGAATAATTCAACTGCACAATTTTGATATCTCCTAATTCAGAAATTAACTCTTTTGTCTTTTTATAATTCGGCAAATACTGATTAGATATAGCTTCAAACAACATTATTCCATATTCCTGAGCCAATTCAACCAATTCCTCAGCTTCCCTATAAGTCGTCGTAAACGGTTTCTCCAAAATAATATGCTTATTTCTCTCAATCGCCTTTTTCGCAAATTCATAATGCAAACTATTTGGAATCGCAATATACACAACATCAATATCATCATTTAACAAATCTTCATAATTTGTATAAATATTTTTTATTCCATATTTTTCCGAAAGTTTTTTCATTCTTTCTCTACCATTTTCTGTAGCCGAAATACTTACGATTTCAAAATCTTCTATATTTTTACTCGCTTCCAAAAAATCTGGCACTATATTTCCAGCTCCAACTATTCCTATTTTCACAATTTTTCCCTACCTTATTTTTACAGATTGATAAAATTATATCATAATTTTTAAATTTATCCTAACTCATTTTTCCTAAAAAATTATTTAAAATTATAGAACTTCATTTTCAAACTAAAATTTTCTCCACAAAAAAACAGCTCTAAGATTTATAGAACTGTTTTTCTCTTATTCGATTTTATTTAATTTCTTACGATTTTTCACAATTAAAATCTCAAAATTTATTTTAAATTCCTAATTATTAATTAGCTTCAATTCTAATTTCTACTCTTCTGTTTTGAGCTCTTCCTCCTGCAGTACTATTTGAAGCGATTGGTTGAGTACTTCCGTATCCTGCTGAAGTCATTCTTGAGCTAGAAACTCCTTTACCTGCTAAATAGCTTTCTACTGCTGCTGCTCTGTTTTCAGATAATGGATTGTTGATTGCATCGTTTCCTGTATTATCTGTGTGACCAGAAATAACAATGTGTGTATCTGAATATTCTTTCAATACAGCTGCTACTGAATCTAAAGTTTTTCTAAATTGAGGTTTTACTACATAGCTATTAGTGTCAAATGTAATATTTTCAGGTGCTGTCAATTTAATTTCACCTTCACCTGTTCTCTTAACTTCTACTCCAGTTCCTGCTAATTTTTCTTTCAATGCTTTTTCTTGTCTATCAAAAATATTTCCAATTGCGGCTCCAACTGCTGTACCTGCTGCTGTACCAATAACTGTACCTTTTGTATCTTTTCCAATTAATTGTCCAATTGCGGCACCTGCTGCGGCTCCAATTCCTGCTCCAATTCCAGTTTTACTTGCTTTTCTTGTACCATCTGCTGCTGTTGTACATGAAACAGCTGCTAACATTAATAACATCACTGACGCGAATACTTTTTTTCCCATATTAAATTCCTCCTAAATTCATCCTTTTAATAATTATATCTTATCTTATTGTTTTTTCTGTGTTTTTTTACTTTGTTTATCATGTGTTTTCTTGGCTTATATTTTCTGATTCTATTTTTTATGATATAATAAAAAGATTCAATTTTTAGTAAAGAAGAAACACTTAAAAATCAACACGAATAAATTTGAATCCAAAAAATATATAAATGGAGTGATTATGAAAATATATATAGCACCAATGGCTGGAATAACTGATTATTCCTTTAGAAAAATTACTGAAAAATTTTATCCCGATTTTATGTTTACCGAAATGGTTAATGCCCACTTACTAGAAAATGACGATGAAACCACTAGAACTGAACTTTTAAAAGTCGATAATACTAACATCACTGGAACTCAAATTTTTGGGAGTGATAAACAAGAATTGATAAATGGATTTTTAAAATTAGAAAGTTTAGGCTTTAAAAAAATAAATTTAAATATGGGATGTCCTCAACCAAAAATTATCAAAAATGGTGCCGGTTCTGCTCTTTTGGAAAATTATAAATTTATTGAAAATTTATTCGAAGAATTGATGAGCAAAATAAAAAAAACTACTCAATTATCAATAAAAATTCGTACTGGCTACAAAAATTTTAATAATCCTGAACTCTATCTTCAATTAGCAAATAAATTCAATCTTGATTTCATTTGTATTCATGGTCGTACTCAACAGCAGATTTACGGTGGAAAGGCTGACTGGGAAATTGTCAAAAAATTGAGTAATCTCGATAGAAACATTAACTTTTTTGGAAATGGAGATTTATTTGAAGCTCATGATATTGTAAAGAAAATCAAAAACTGCAATCTTGATGGAATAATGCTCTCTCGTGGTGTAATTGGAAATCCTTGGCTTATTCCTCAAGTACGAGAAATTCTACAAACTGGAAAAATTTCAACAACACCTTCCTTCGAAGAAACAAAAAATACACTTTTAGAACATCTTGAATTAATTCACGAAAATAAAGGCGAAATCAAGGCTTCATTAGAAATAAATAAATTTATTAGACCTTATTTTAAAGATTATCAAACAGATTCTCAAAAGGAAAAATATACTAAAATCATCACTGAAAAAAATCTTTCTTCAAAAATTCAAAAAATTAAAGAATTGTAATCTAATACTTTAAAAAAATCTATTTCATAAAATCGACTTTTCCTAAAATCCAAAATCAAAATTACAATATTTCAATTATGAGTTTTTATTACAAAAAAACAGTCCCTACTAAATAGAGACTGTTCTTTTATTTATATAATTATGATTAAATAATTAAACCATATTCATTTTAGAATTAGTAAATCGCTCTAAATCCGATTCCACCTCTGATGTTTTCACCTTTAGTGTCATATCCTGCATTTACTGTTACTCCAAATCTTGTGTTGTCAAATCCGATATTTAAGTCAAATTTACCA
>QWCT01000135.1_pt1 | contig 54131 bp, 39 predicted proteins | sample 1972681 | NCBI WGS metagenome assembly QWCT01 (sample SAMN09866701, study PRJNA288562) | Human oral metagenome isolate pre3_saliva, whole genome shotgun sequencing... | isolation source: mouth | host: Homo sapiens | place: USA: California
CTGTCGAATGCGTAGGGGCGTATTGCATACGCCCCCTCGCCCGCCCCGCCAAGGGCGGGAAAGCCCAAGGGTCGCTCTTTCCGATTCGTGTCGGCTAAGGGTTTGCGGGTACATTTTTGAATCCCATTCTTTTCGGGGATGAGAAAGCTGAAGGGTCAATCTTTTTTCCTGTCGAATGCGTAGGGGCGTATTGCATACGCCCCCTCGCCCGCCCCGCCAAGGGCGGGAAAGCCCAAGGGTCGCTCTTCCCGATTCGTGTCGGCTAAGGGTTAGGGGGTACATTTTTGAATCCCATCCTTTTCGGGGACGGAAAAGCGGGGCGGATCGGCCGTCCATAAACCAGCGAGAATATCGAGGGGTAACCACACACGAAGGGCGAACCGATGGGTCCGCCCACTGCACGCCGATCCGCGATCGGTACACGCTGAGGGGTAGACGCATGGGTTCGCCCTTGTCTAATCAATGCTATTTGTTCAACAGTTGGTCGATGTTTTCGACATAGTCCAACGAGTCGTCGCGATAGAAGATCAGCTCGGGTATTCTCCTGAGCTGGAGGCGAACGCGTTGGCCGAGGTCGTATCGAATGGTCTTCTTGTTGGTTTCGATAGCGCCCATCAGCTCGTCCGCCTTTTCGGTGGGGAAAATACTGAGGTAGACCTTGGCCACACTCAAATCCGGACTGACGCGCACGGCACTCACCGAGACGAGTGTCCCAGGCAGCGCTTTGGTCTGTCGGAGGAAGAGGTCACCTAACTCTTTCTGTAGCAGTCTTCCTATCTTGTTCAATCGGGTTCCTTCCATCTTATCTAAAATCTAAAAGTGAGAAACTAAGGCGAGGAAATTCTGAGTGGGGACAAGATTCATCATCACGAGAACTTCCTCCGCCTGATCTAAATTCTAAAAATGAGAAGCTAAGGCGAGGAAATTCTGGATGGGAATGAGATTCATCATCACGAGAACTTCCTCCGCCTGATCTAAATTCTAAAAGTGAAACGCTAAAACTGAGATGCACTGGGTGAGGACGTCAATCGTCCCCCCTCAGGGATAGCCCAACGGGACTGCGAACGGATTCGCCGCCACAGGGGCATCTTCTTTCTTGACAGATCTGCCCATCGTGGCACCCTCGCCTTACTTTTTCCAGATCACGGTCAGACCGTCGCGTAGGGGGAGCAACACTTTTTCGACACGGTTGTCATTCCGGATCAGCTCGTTAAAGGCCATAATACCACGCGTTTGAGTGTCCGTATGGGCGGCATCCTCCTTCACGACCTTTCCAGACCAGAGCGTGTTGTCGGCCAGAATCAACCCGCCGGGGCGGACAAGGGGGAAGACGAGATCATAGTAGGCGCAGTAGTCGCGCTTATCCGCGTCGATGTAGACCAAGTCAAACGGCTCGGGCCCAAGCTGGGGAAGCACCCTCCGTATGTCGTCCCAATGGGGGTGGATCTTCATGCGGTCAGGGTGCTCCTGCCAATAGGTGCGGAAGAATGGCTCCATCTCGTCGTTAATCTCCACCGTGTGGATTTCGGCGTCCGGGTCCGTGCCCTCTGCCAAACAGAACGTGGCGTAGCCGGTATAGGTGCCGATCTCCAGCAAACGCTTCGGGCGCATCATGCGGCAGCACATCTTCAATGCCCGCCCTTGCAAGTGACCGGCAATCATGCGCGGCCGCAACAGTTTCACGTGCGCGTCTCGGTTGAGGCGAGCCAGCAGCGGAGGTTCTGCGTCCGAGTGATCGAGAGCGTAGGCCTCGATCTCTTCAGCAATGGGCACGTAGGTGTCGGTGAGCATGAAGGCGAATCCGTTCCGTGGCTCAGAAGGTGGGCAACTGGTACTCGTCTTTGGCGCGCAGGACACGTTTCACGTCGTTGATCTCGAGGAAGGTCGTGCCCCCGCCCTCGCCGAAACTGCCGCTGAGGTAGGCCACCTTGTCCTCCTCGGTGATCAGTTGGCGGTCGATGAGTTGCTTCAGCGCATCGTGATAGTATTCGCGGCGGCTGACCTGCCACGGCTGAAACACGGCCCAAATGCCAAACGAGAGGGAGAGCATTCTCATGACCTCGGGGCGATAGCAGATGGCGAAGACCGTGGCCTCCCCGCGGAAGGCGGCTAAGTAACGCGCCGTACGGCCGGAATAGCTGTCGGAGATGATGGCACGTACGCCGAGCTTGGAGGACGACTTAACCGCTTGCTTGGCCAGGAAGGACGTCACGTCGAGATCGTCGCCCTTGATGGGAACGCGGATGTCGTTGGCTAAGAGCTTCGTCTGCTCGGTCTCGTAGGCTACGCGTGCCATCATCTGCACCGCCTCGAGGGGGTATTTGCCATAGGCCGTCTCACCGCTCAGCATTAACGCGTCGGTGCGATAATAGATGGCGTTGGCGATATCGGTCACCTCGGCGCGGGTCGGGCGGGGATTGTTGATCATCGAGTGCAACATTTGTGTGGCTACGATGACCGGCTTCTTGGCTTCCACGCACTTGCGGATCAGCATACGCTGGATGCCGGGGATCTTCTCCGCCGGGACCTCGATACCGAGGTCGCCACGGGCCACCATCACGCCATAGGTGGCTTTGAGAATCTCGTCGATGTTGTCCACGCCCTCCTGGTTCTCGATCTTAGCAATGATCTTGATGGGACTCTTGTGCGCGTCGAGGATCTCTTGGACATCCAGCACGTCCTCCTTGCTACGGACGAAGGAATGAGCAATGAAGTCCAGCCGATTGGCGACGGCCCACTCGATGTTGCGCCGGTCCTTTTCGGTTAGCGACGGCAGATTGATCCGTACGCCAGGCACGTTGACACTCTTGCGACTGCCGAGAGTGGCGTTGTTCTGCACCTCGCAAATCAATTGCTCGGCTTGTTTTTCGATCACCTTCAGCTCCAGATCGCCATCATCGATGAGAATGTCGCTGTCGGCCGAGAGGTCTTTGACAAAATCGGGATAGGAGACACAGATGCACTCATGGGTGGTCTCTCCGTCGGGACGGCCCTGCATGACGACGCGATCGCCCGTCCGAAACTCGATCGGGGCGGCACAGGGGGTGGTGCGTATTTCAGGGCCCTTGGTGTCGATGAGGATGCCGATGCGTCCGGACACCATGCGCACGTTCGATACGACGCGGTGTAGACCTTCCTCATTCATGTGCGCCGTGTTGAGACGCACGACATTCATACCCGCTTCGTAAAGTGAGCGGATAAAATCGACCTCGCAACGCTGGTCCGAGATCGTGGCTACTATTTTGGTATGCTTCATTGTTTGGGGAGTGTATTTAGGGGCAAACCGCAGAGTGTCCGCCCGATGGTGAATGATAATTGGAGAGGATTTGCGTATCCGTTTGAAGAGAACTATTTGAACGCTTCCAAGGCCAACCTGTACGACGCCAACCCGAATCCTGCAATCACCCCGCGACAGGCAGCGGCTATGCAGGAGTGATGGCGAAAGGCTTCGCGGGTGTATACATTAGATATATGCACTTCGATCACCGGTGCGGTGACGGCGCGGATGGCGTCGTGCAATGCGATCGAGGTGTGGGTATAGGCGCCGGCGTTGAGCACGATCCCGTCGCTCGAAAAGCCTGCCTCGTGAATCTTGTTGATCAGTTCGCCTTCGATGTTGCTTTGGTAGGAGGTGATTTCGTACAGCGGAAAATCTGCCCGGAGTTGGTCGAGGTAAGCCTCAAACGAGGTATTTCCGTACACGTCTGGTTCGCGCCGCCCCAAGAGGTTTAGGTTTGGCCCGTTGATGATCAGTATCTTCTTCATTTCCTTCTAATATTTGTCGCTTTTTGGAGACGCGCAAAAGTAAGGAGACGTTGGAACATGGCGGCCGGGGCGCCCCGTGTCGCTGACCATGCACGCCTTGCCACGTTTCCCAGTCATGGACTTATCGCAATACGTAAAATATGCAAGTAAAAGAGTGGCCGACAGACGATCCGGTCAAAATGTATGAGATCTATCTCCGCCTCGAGCGCGGACTGTCAAAAAATACCGTGGAGGCCTATGTCAGCGACCTGGACAAGCTCTTCCGCTTCGTGGCTGTCGAGGAGCGGTCGGTGCGGGAGGTTACTTACGCCGATTTGCAGCAATTCGTTGCCCAACTCTACGACGCCGGTATCTCGGCACGCTCGCAGGCACGGATCATCTCTGGCATCCGATCCTTTTATCGCTATCTCGTTCTCGAGGGCTATCTCCAAAACGATCCGACGCAGCTGCTCGAATCGCCCAAGATTGGTCGACGGCTGCCCGAAGTCTTGGCCGTCGGCGAGATCGATCGTATCCTCGCCACGATCGACGTGTCCACGCCCTCCGGCCGACGAAACCGTGCCATGATCGAGGTGCTCTATAGCTGCGGCCTACGTGTATCGGAATTGACCGGCTTGCGTTACCCGGACGTTCACTTCGACGAGGGCTATATCCGAGTCCTCGGCAAGGGTAACAAGGAGCGCTTGGTGCCGATCTCGCGGACGGCTCTCAATGAGATCCGCAACTACCTGCCCGACCGACTCGCCATCGCCTCGGCCAAGGGTTTCGAGGACATTCTCTTTGTCAATCCGCACGGCCGATCGCTCTCACGCGTCATGGTCTTTAAGATCGTCAAGGAGTACGCCGCATTGGCCGGTATCACGAAGACCATCAGCCCCCACACCTTTCGCCATTCCTTCGCAACACACTTGCTCGAGGGCGGCGCCAACCTACGCGGTATCCAGATGATGTTGGGCCACGAGACGATCACCGCCACCGAGATCTATACCCATCTTGACCGCGAGGCGCTCCGCCGTGAAATCATCGAGCATCACCCGCGCAACATTTCTTGGCGCCGCGAACACGGCGAATAAAGGACGGTGGAGATGTCGCTCTCATTCCTCCGGCAACGCGTCGGCCGCCTTCGCCTCCGTGCCCTCAAGCAACTTCCATCGACTGATGATCAGCACCACCGCAACGCCAACTGCGGCCATATCGCTGACGGGTAGGCTCCACCATACGCCGTCGAGGCCGAGGAAGCGCGGCAGGATCAGCAGCGCGGGGGCAAGGAAAATGAGCTGGCGCGTCAGGCTGAGAAAGATGGCCAACCGACTGAAGCCGATGCTTTGGAAGAGTTGCGTGGTAGTGATCTGGAATCCGATGAGCGAAACGCCCATGATACCGATGCGTAGAGCTGTCGTGCAGAGTGCGATCAAGGGTTCGCTGGTGGTGAAGAGGCTGACGATGGCCCGCGGATAGAGCATGGCTACGGCAAAGCCGACGAAGCTGAAGAAGAGGTTCGTACCCGCACTGTAAGCGTAGGCTGTGCGCACGCGGTGCATGTGGCGCGCACCGTAATTGAAGCCCACGATGGGCTGCATGCCTTGCGCCACACCAAGGATCAGCATGACGATCAGCATGGCATAACTGCTGATGATGCCAAAGGCGCCGATGGCCAGATCGGACTCCTCGGGAGTCGTGCCGTATGCCACGAACGAGCGATTCATGAGCACGTTCACCGCGCTACCCGTCAGCTGCATGGCGAAGGGAGCGATGCCGATGGCCGTAATGGCCCGCACGATGGCCCACGACGGACGGAAGGCTGCCCGACGAAACCGCACGACACTACCCGGCAGGAAGAAGTGCGCCAAGACGTAGACGGCACAGATCACCATTGCTATAGCTGTGGCGATGGCCGCGCCGCGGATGCCCATGCCCAGTGGATAGATGAAGATGTAATCCAGCACCACGTTGATCAGCGCGCTGAGGAGCATCGTCGTCATGGCCTTGCGCGGGTAGCCCGAGGCACGCATGATGGCGTTGTAGCCGAAGCTGAAGGCCGCGAAGAAGTTGGCCGGGATGACGATCCGCAGATACTCCACGGCATAGGGCAACGTGCGGTCGCTGGCACCGAAGAGTCGCAGCAGCGGCTCCATATAGATGTAGCACGGGGTGATGGTAAGGATCTGTGTGACGAGCGTGAGATAGACGGCGTTGGCGAGTGTCTGCTCTGCCCGAGGGGTGTTGCGCTGCCCGAGCAGGATGGATACCCGCACCGATGCACCGGCGCCAACCAGCATACCGAAGGCTTGCAGGAAGAGGAGGATCGGGAACGTGATGGCCAGTCCCGAGAGCGCGTATTCGCTCACGCCCTGACCGATGAAGATCCGATCCACGATGTTGTATAACGAATTGACCACCGTCCCAACCACTGCGGGCACGGCATAATTGAATAGCAGGCGAGGTATGCGCTCCTGCTCCAGCGCTTGAATTTGTTTGGCTTCAGCCATAAGCAATTGAATAACTAATAAAGATGAAAAACAGTCGGGCGAGGTTAGCCCTGGCGGCGTGCTCTGATCTGCCGGACGATCGACACCGGATCGGGCAGCAACTCCATCGCTTTCGTCCCCGTGATCCGAAGGAACACCACGATCGAAAACGTCAGCATACCGGAGTACGCTACACTCGACGCCACTGCCGCGCCCGTCACTCCCCACCGTGGCACCAGTACCGCAGCCGACGCGCAGAGCAGCATCAGTCCCACAAACGAGCACGCCGCGCTCACTCGCACCCGTCCCGTGCCGATGAAGTAATGGCTCAGGATCCGGTTCCCCCCGAAGGCTACGATGCCCACCGACAGCCCCGCGATGACGTCGCGTATGCCCGCAAACTCCTGCGTGAACAGCACCTCGGTGTACACCCACTCCGGGATACACAACACTGCGCCCATTGCCACCGCCAGCACGGCCACAGTCGGTCCCAGCAGTCGCACGGCCGTCAGCCGACAGCGTTCTGCCTCTGTGGCCCGCGTGATCTCGCTGTAGGCAATGAAACTCACCCCGTGGCTGACGTGCCAGAGGCTCTCCGAGACGCGTGTCCCCACGTCCAGCAGGCCCACGCTGCCGTAGCCGCCAAAACGTTGCAGGAAGAAGTAGTTCAGCCGCGCCGAAAGGTTCTCTGCCAAATTGTCCACGCTGCTCCACAGGCCGTAGCGGAACATCTCGCCCGTGTCGCGTAGCCACGCCTTGACCTCCATGTGACCCTTCGGCCACTTTACGCTCCGCAGAAGGATCACGAGGCTCACCGCCCATGCGGCCAAGTTTGTCAGGAAAAGCCCCCGCATATATCCCCCCAGATTTTTCAGCCCTGCCACGTAATAGAGTCCGAGTAACACGAAAAAGAGTCCCGCACCTTGAACGAGAAACACGGTATTGAAGGCTCGGATCCGATCCCAGCCGAGCAGCACGCGCAGGTGGATATTAACGAGCGATAGCAACACCGCCAACCCAAAGACAACCCAACCAAGCCCCGTCGGCAGCATCCCCACGGCGGCCATTGCACCGCAGGCTACACCCGATCCGACCAGCGCCCACACGTAGGCCGCACTGACGACTAAACTGAGCCGTTTCGAAGGCATGAAGTACACGATCGTGTTCCCACACAGCACACTGGCCAACATTACTGCCACATTGGCCGAGGCGAACACTACGCCCGCCACGCCCATGTCGTGACGCCCCAGCACGCGGCTGTTGATGAGCATCAGCGCCAAGTTCAGCGCCGCGATCACGTACCGCGTGCCGACCGTCGCCAGGATCTTTCTCAGCACCTCTCGGCCTCCCCGACGCCGTCGATCGGCAGGCCGGCCACTGTCTCGCGGTCGCGCTCCAGCTGTTCGCGCAGTGCGTCTAAACTGTCAAAGCGGCGATTGTTCCGCAGGTGGCGGATGAACTCCACCTCGAGCGCCTCGCCGTACACGTCGCCTGAGAAACCGAGCAGGTGCACCTCCACCGCCGTCGGCCGATTGTCGATTGTAGGCCGGTTGCCGATCGAGAGCATCCCCCGATAGGCCGTGCCACGCAGCCACGCCCGAACGGCATACACGCCGTCGCCCGGAAGCACCTTCAGCGGTTCGTCGACTGACAGGTTGGCGGTCGGGAAGCCCATCGTTCGCCCGATCTGCTGCCCGCCGACCACATGCCCACGCAAGCGATAGGGCACGGTCAGCATCCGCGCTGCCTCTTCCACCTGGCACTCCGTGAGCAGCGCCCGAATCCGTGACGAACTGACCGCTGTCCCATCCTCGAGCAGGTACGGCACGCCGCGAACGACCTCCATCCCCACCGTGCGCCCATGCGCCACATACTCCTCAAACCCCTCCGCGCGATCGCGCCCAAAGCGATGATCGTAGCCCACAACCAGCGTGCTGACGCCCCACTCCGCCGCTAATCGTTCGATGAACTCGCGCGCCGTCAGCCATGCCAGCGCAGGCGTGAAGTCCAGCACAGCGCAATAATCCACGCCCGTCTCCCCGATCCGCGCCAGCTTTTCCTCGAAAGTATCTAGCAGCTGCGGCCGATAATCCGCCTGCAACACGCGCCGCGGATGCACCGGAAAGGTGAACACCGCCGACGCCAATCCGCGCTCCGCAGCCGCCTCCCGAAGCTGCGCGATGAGCGACCGATGACCCGCGTGCACACCGTCAAAAAAGCCCACCGTGGCGGCCAACTTGCGCCCATCGACCCGCTCGGTCCCGTCGTAAATCGTCCTCACGCCTGCTCCTCCATGGCTGTTTTTTGGCGCGCCAACCTGGCCTGCCGCCGCTTCGTCTGGCTCTCCCGGAACCCCGCACGACGCTCGGACGTCACGCGATTCATCGTCATAACCAGCTGGTAGATTTTGGCCCGATCCGCATCCGTTTTCGCGAACAGATAACTGGCCTCCACATACCGGCGCACCATAGCAAAGATCTCGTCCGTCAGCGGGCGCAGCTCAGTCATGGGCCGCCGTTTTTGCGCCAGCGCCTCGTCGGTTCGTTGCCTCGTCATCGCCTGGTAACGCTCGTTCAACTCATGCAGCCGATCGGCCGTCTTCTTGAGCCCGAGCGTCTCCACGTCAGCCGCCAATTCATTGAGGTGAAGCTCGATGCTTTCAATGTCTACCGACCGCAGCGGCCCTGACATCGACCGCCGTGTGCGCCTAAATCGCCCCAGTTTCAGGGTCAGCCGTTCGGACGCCTTCCGTTGCGCCTCGATCGGCGAATGGCGGTTTCCACGGATCATGTCGAACAGGTTGACAAGCATTTTTACCCGCTCGCGATCCAGCTCCCTCAGCTGTTTTGTCAGTTCCGACCCCCGCCTGCCTTTCACATGCCCCATCTCCGCTTTGATGGCCGCCTCCCACCGTGCCATCAATCCCTTAGGCAGTAGCAGCAATTCCTCCCCTGCCTTCGCCACCAGTATGAACAATTCGTCATTCATTCCGGCGTGTTCGTTCGAGCTGAAATGTGAGATGCCATCCACATCAATCTGTACGGCATCCGGCAAAAAGATTTTCTCATCGTCCATGAGTTACCTCCCAATAGTTTTACGGCGCAAAGATACAACAAGGTATAGCCTTTCTCTCCTTTATAGGCCAGATATATACATTTTATGAAGCAATAAGATCCGTCCTCTTTCTCATATAGTCACCATGTATGCTTGTACAATCCTTTGCCTAACAGACTTCTACATCATGTAAGCCCATACATTCGTGCCTCATACTGACTTATACACCCTGTCTAAGTTTTCCATCCGTCGTCGTTTTATCATATACACACTGTATGAGTGTATTTTCCATCGTATTTTATACTCATACACCATGCCTAAGTATAATATCCATCGTATATAATACATATACACTATGTATAAGTAAAGATGCGACCATAATATATACACATACACCCTGTCTATGAATAGATTCCTGCATATTGTTTTTGTAGACACCTCGTATAAGCCAGATTTATATAAGGCGTATAGCCTATGCACTAAGCCTAAGAGACAATGACGTATGAAATAAGAGCCGTACATCTTGCTAAAGATATTTTTCTATCGGCTGAAAAATCTCACCATACCGTATAAGCGACATCGCTTCCGCCGTCTATAGCGATACATTCATCCAAGCCGGCTCCGTCCGACTGATGACGGCCCTCCCTTCGTCGATGCCTTGCCACTCGATCCGGCGACACCCCGCCGCACGTCCATCCCCTAACAGCCGCCCCGCCGCGTCCCCCCAGGCCACAGATGCCGTAACCGCAAAAAATAAGCCCCAAACAGCTTCTGGCATATTCCTTTTCTTTGCGCCCGTTTTTATGGTAACGAAATGAATAGATGGATTACAGTCAGCGTGATCATTTGGATGATGATCATTACGACGCACTTCGCCGCAATGGCACAGTCCGAACTCTCCGGAATAGAAGAGGATGGTGTTTGGATGGATTGGCGGGAGCGCATGAAGCTCCTGAACTATACACCTCGATATTTTGGCCCGAACGCATTCCCGTTTTCTGAACTCACTGACGGACGCATCGGTAATCGATGGGAGCTGGAGCTGCGCGGCGAATATCACGAAGCGGCCGGCGATCGCACGGCCGATCTCTTTGCGCGTCTCTTTATCCCCATAGCCGACGGACGCGCAGGCGTAGAGATGAGCGGTGTCGTGGGTGAAACGTATCAGATGTCACGCACCACGCAGCTCCGTAGACATGCCGCCGAGCGTCGTCCGCCGGAGTATTGCATTGGCGACTTTATCCTCCGATCCTTCTATCAAGTGGTCCGTAGCGACCGCTGGCTCGATCTGATGCTCAGCGCGAACCTCAAGACGGCCAGCGGCAATCGGTTGGCCGACGCGCGATACACCGACGCGGCCTCGTACTGGTTCGATGCCACTGCCGGACGCGACCTCTTCCAACTCGACGACGGACGCGTCGCTCTCCGACTACAGGGCATGCTCGGCTTCTATTGCTGGATGACGAACGATCCCGTCTATCGTCAAAACGACGCGCTGCTTTTCGGCGCCGGACTGAGCGGACGCCTCTACAACGTCTCTTTCGCCGCCGACTACTCCGGCTTTAGCGGCTACAAAAACACAGGTGACCATCCCGCCACCTACCGCTACAAGCTCGAGTATGAATACCGCAAAAACATCCTCTCCCTCCGCTTTCGATATGGCGTCTTTGACAACCTCTACGACAGTTTTTCCGTCGGCTATATCCGCTGTTTCTGAGCCCACCGCCATCCGCCGTACCCGTATTTTCTCATCATACACACCTATCACATGAATCAAATCAGACAATGGATTGACGAAGGTCGCATAACCGACGCGATCGAGCTTCTTAACGACTACTTAGCCACTCACCCCAACAGTGACGAGGCGCTTTACCTCCGCGGTCGTGCTCACCGCAAGGCGGGGCGTATCCGTGAGGCCATCAACGACTATCTGGCTTCCGCAGCCATCCGCCCCGACGGCCCCGCAGCTCGCGCTTACCGCATGGAGATCGAGATCATGGACTTCTACGACCGTAATCTCTACAATCCGTAATCTCTACAATCCGTAATCGCCCCCCCTGCTGACGCCAGGGAAGTTAGCCGGGCACATGAGGGCGGGTTCGTCAACGCACTACCCTTCGACGACGAGCTTATAACCTAAGCTGCGGATGTTGAGGATGCGGATATGGGGGTCGGCGGAGAGGCGGCGGCGGAGCTTATGGATGAAGACGTGCAGGCTATTGCGGTTGTAAGGGCTGTCGTCATGCCAGAGGTCGAGAAGGAGCGTGCGGAACTCGACGACGGTTTCACGGCCAATGATAAGCCTACGTAACAGCTCGCTTTCCATGTACGACAGTTCCTGGGTCGCTCCGTCTGCGTCGATCAGACGTTGCGCGGCGGTCTGGAAGGTGTAGCGGCCGAAATGGAGGACCGGCGGCTCGCTGTCGGTCGGCAAAACGCGCTCGGTAGGTGTCGGACGACCGAGCAAGGCCCTAATCCGCACGATGAGTTCGAGCATCTTGAAGGGCTTCTTCAGATAATCGTTGGCGCCGAGGCCAAACCCCTTGACCAGATCGTTCAATGACGAGCGCGCGGTAAGGAACAAGATCGGCGTGGTGGTGTCGACGCGGCGCATACGACGGACCATCTCGAAGCCGTCCATTCCGGGCATCATAATGTCGGCCACAACGAGGTCAGGCCTACAACGCACGAAGCCATCCAGACCATGCAACCCGTCGGCGGTATGTGTGACCTGAAATCCTTCGCCTTCCAGTGTGTCCTTGATGATCAATGCCAGCGCGGGGTCGTCTTCGACTAATAGGATGCTGGGACTACTTTGATTTTCCATTGTCTGATAGGATGTATAAGTCATTTCGGAATCTGTATTTTGAAGATTGAGCCGCCACGAGGTCGAGGCGACACGGTAATTCGTCCTCCATGGCGCTCAACGATCTGTCGGACGTGGTAAAGACCGAGTCCGTAGCCCTTCACATCGTGACGATCACCGGCGGGAACACGATAGAACTTATCGAAGATCCGTCCGACCGAGGCCGAAGGGATGCCACAGCCGCGATCGCTCACCGTAACGGCGTAAAAAGCCCCCTCACACCCAGCCCAGAGGGTGATTTCCGGCTCGCCTGGGGAATACTTGATGGCGTTGTCTATCAAATTGCCGATGGCTTGGCTCAGCAGCTCGGGATCGGCCTGGAGAGTCAGGTCGGGAGGCGCGACCTCCGTCAGGAAGTGCACGGGACGGCCGGCACGGAGGCTATACAGCCGGGTCAGCCGTTCAAATAGCGCGCGGATGGAGACAGGCTCGCGGTGCAGTTCCTGCTTACGCCGTCTTTCGAGGCTCATATCCAGAATTTGCTCCACCAATCCGCTCAAATGGGAGAGTTGATCGAGGCACAGCTGCAAATACTGCGCACGTTTGGAGGGATCCTCCCCTTGGCGATAGTTCAGGAGCGCGTCGACGGCGGAATACGCGGCTGCGATGGGCGTCTTCAGCTCGTGCGTCATATTATTCGTCAAGTCATCCTTCATCTCCTCAAGTGTGCGCTGCTGCATCACGGTGCGAATCAGGAAACGAAAAGACAGCGCCAGCAAGACCATAAGGAGCAGGGTCGAAAACAGGATCCCAGCCATCTGGCGAACGATGACGCCCGTAAGAGATGGGAAAAAGACACGGTACACGTAGTGCCGCTCCGGATTGAACGAGTAAACCGCCACATGCTTGAAGGTCGGGCGCTTCATGCTGTGCGGAAAGGAGGCTTGCAAGACGTGTCCGGTCCGTTCGTCCACGATTTCAGTACGAAACACACGGAGCGCCATGCCGCGGACGCGGAGTTCGGCGTCTATCAAGCTATCCAAGGCCTGAAGATCGACGGGATACGAAGCGTCCAACTGTTGATGGATAGACGTGCGCACCTCGCGAGCCAGTTGCTCGAGTTCGATGTAAGGCGATTCCGCAGGAACGACCGTCACCACCGTGGTACGCTTCTCTCCGATCGAAGCATTACGCATCGTCACGATGGAGTCGTTGTCTTTTTTCTTTTCGATCAGGATCGCACTGTGCTTCACGCTCGGATCGGCGCGGCGTTTTTGCAGACGCAGTTGTAACTCCTTGCTATCGGCGCTCTCGATACAAGCCATCACGACGCGTGCGGCCTCGTCGTGCAGCGCATCAGCGAGCCCCTTGAGATAAAAAAGGTTGAAGACGAAGAGCGCAGTAATGCCCAAGAGGATGGCGGTCACGGCGCGTTTGAATTTTCGGATGTCCATCGTAGATAACGTCAGTTCGACAAAAAAATGAGGTTCCCTTATCCGTAGAGAATGTCATTGATAGCATGTGGTAACGGCCAAAGTAGCTTTGGAAATGCTTGCGGGGTTCCCGCAAACACCAAAAAGTTTTTCGAGGCACTTGCGGGGTTCCCGCAAACGCCAAAAAGTTTTTCGAGGCACTTGCGGGGTTCCCGCAAACGCCAAAAAGTTTTTCGAGACACTTGCGGGATTCCCGCAAACACCAAAAAGTTCTTCGAGACACTTGCGGAGTTCCCGCAAACGCCAAAAAGTTCTTCGAGACACTTGCGGGGTTCCCGCAAACACCAAAAAGTTCTTTGAGACACTTGCGGGGTTCCCGCAAACACCAAAAAGCTCTTCGAGACGCTTGCGGAAGTTCCGCAAACACCAAAAAGCTCTCCGAGACACTTGCGGGATTCCCGCAAACGCCAAAAAGTTCTTCGAGACACTTGCGGAAGTTCCGCAAACACCAAAAAGCTCTTCGAGACACTTGCGGAAGTTCCGCAAACACCAAAAAGTTCTTCGAGACGCTTGCGGAAGTTCCGCAAACGCCAAAAAGTTCTCCGAGACACTTGCGGAAGTTCCGCAAACGCCAAAAAGTTCTCCGAAGCGCTTGCGGAAGTTCCGCAAACACCAAAAAGTTCTTCGAAGCATTTGCAACACGTCCGACTGCCATCTCACCGACAAAAATAGGCCTCCCGGGCGCAGCAACTGGGGCCGATAAGACTAAGTAAGACTTCGTAAGCCGGTGATAAGCATCCAGCTCGAATAGCACGCCCACCTTTGTCGCGAAAAAAGATCCACACCCATCAAACGATTCATCATGAGAACGATTTTTACCCTCCTGACCCTCCTTGCGGCCTTGCTGATCACGCACGGAGCCGATGCACAAATGCGCCTTGGCGGTCGCGTCACCGACAGTGACGGCCGACCCGTAGCGCAAGCCGCCATCATCCTCCAAACGACGGACTCCATCTATGTAACCTCTGCCATCACGGACTCCATCGGGGCCTTTCACATCGATGCCACCCCGAACGAACGCGACACGTACCGCCTCATCGTGCAGCATGTGGCTTACGAAACGCACGAGCAGACCGTCCACCGAGATCAAGCCAACGAAATCGCGGTCCGACTGACCGAGCGTGCGCAGGCGATGCCTGAAATCGTCGTCCGCGGGGAGCGCCCCATCGCGAGGCTATCCGGCGGACGGATCATTTACGATCTGCCCCGCCTGATCGCGGGTCGCGTGGCCGCCAATGCCTATGAGGCGCTGCTGCTACTTCCCGGCGTGCGCGATGAGGGTGATGCCCTTACGTTGGCCGGCGCCCCCAGCCTGGCTATTTTGATCGATGGCCGCAAGACGTCCCTCTCTGGCGAAGCACTTCGGACCGTGCTCCGTGGGATCCCTGCCCGTGACATCCGCTCGGCCGAGGTGATGTATAGTGCCCCTCCACAATACCACGTTCGCGGGGCCGCCATCCTCCTTGTCACCCGCGACGCCACCGGGAAAGACGGCGGATGGCAGGGCCAGATCAATGCCGACTATGCGCAGCGGCATTACGCCAACTATACCCTTGGCGCCGCGCTCGTCCGCACCGCCCCGCGATGGATGCTGCGCCTCAACGCTTCGTCCGAAGCCAGCCACACCCGCAGTGGACTCGACATCGACGCCGATCATTTCTATCACAACCGCCATCAGACCGTCACGCAGCAAGACAGAACGACCCATCGCGCCCAGACGCATCTCATTCGCATGGAAACAGACCTCCAGCTCTCCAAGCAAAGCCACCTCGGACTGGTCTATACCGCCCGACTCGTCACCGGACGTCGCTCCGAGCGGATCGGAGAGGGCACACTCGGCCTTTCGCATAGTCGCACTTCGAACGAACGGCCCACGCAGCTCCACAACGCCCTCCTCGACCTCAGCACAGGGTTCGGCCTCAAGCTGGGCGCTGAATACACGCGCTACGAAGAGCGCCTGCAGCAACATTTTGCCTACGAAAACACGCTCAGTCATACCTCGACCGACTTGACGACCCGCAATGCCCAGCAAATCGACCGCCTGCGCGTATTTGCGGACCAGTCTCACCCGATCGGCAAGGCCTTGAAAGTGAATTATGGCGCCGAATACCTCTACGCAACCGACCACAGCGCACAGCGATATACCTCCGACAACGCTGCCGGCCCATACTTTCCGGACATCGATAATCGCCTGACCGAACGCACCGCCCGCCTCTATCTGGGCACCGAGTTCGCGCTCACATCCAACTTCTCCCTATCGGCGTCCCTCACCGGCGAGGATTATCGGTTTGCCAACACGCACGACCGTACCCTCTTCCCCGAATTTAGCGTCACGTGGGCCTTGTCCCCCGGCCAAATCCTGCAAGCCTCCCTCACGTCAGACAAGGTATATCCCGCTTACTGGGAGAGTCACGGCGGGAAGACTTTTCTCAACGCCTACGCTGAGGTTCACGGCAATCCGCTCCTCCGTCCCTATCGCTCTTACGCCAGTCGCCTGAGCTACATCATCAGTGGAAAGTTCATTTTCACGCTCTACACCACCCGTATGCCCGGTTATTCCGTGCAACTCCCCTATCAGAGCTCCAGCAGCCCCGCGCTGATCTATCAAAGCACAAACTTTGACTACAAGCGCACCATGGGGATCAGTTTTTCTGCCCCCATACGTCCCTTTCCTAACGTGAACACCCGTCTTACCCTCAACACATTCACCGACCGCGTCCGGCATAGTCATTTTCACGACCTCACGTTCGATCGGCACCGCATGATCCTCTATGCTCGCCTCGACAACACCTTCCATCTCGGCCATCACCTCACTCTTGAGCTAAACGCATCGGCCATCACACCGAGCATGCAGGGTATAGCCAACATCAACGGCCTCTGGCGCATCGATACGGGTCTGAAATGGACCGTCGCACGGGGCGCCGCAGACTTGCAACTCAAGGCCGACGACGTTTTTGCCACCTGGTCGCCCCGCTTGCATACGGACTACGCCAAGCAACAGCTCCGCATGTATGTCGTGCCCGACACGCGTGCGGTGACGCTGACCTTCATCTATCGTTTGCGGGGATATAAGCCGTCGAAAGCCCCTCATCTCGACACCTCGCGCTTCGGAACCTCCGAATGATCCCCCTGCGGACTACGATTAGGCTATGCCCGAACGCAAAAAAAGACCTCCCCCTGACCTGTCATGCAGGTTCGGGAGAGGTCTTTAGCGTATTAAAAAGTATCAGGCGTTCCCTTTATCAGGGGGTAAAAGGAAGCTACATCACATAGACATAGTGTCTCAATCGATCTTGCGGAAGCGACCGTTACGGTCGAACTTAAGCTCTAACCCGCTGGTGAGCTTGACTTCGTAGCCGTGGCGATCGCGCTCGATCTTACGAATATACTGGCCGGCATAATGCTGGCGCACAAAGTCGAGGATGGCGCGGGGCACGATAGCGTCGGGAACTCGTCCGTAACGGCAGTCGACCTCCTTCCACTCGCCATCCCTCCGAAATTCTACCTTATTCCCATCAACAAACACGACCTCATAGCTCTTGTCAAAGCCTTCATCATCCTGCTTAGCGTAGGCAACCTCTACACCGCGGAAATGTTGGGCAAGAAACTGTTGTGCGTTGCGTGGCAACTGGTTCGTACGGATCGGCAGATCGTCGTCTGCACATGCTGTCAGTGCAAAGAGCACCAAGCAGGTCATAAACATCAACTTTTTCATCTGATTCTTCATTTTGTTGTTCATAAAATTCGGAGGCAAAGATGTAGGGGCAAATCTGAAATGAATTTGAAATGCTCGCCCACCCCTCTCCAGCATCAAAACGATTGGCCCCGGGGCGGCTGCGGGCGGCTGCGGGGCGGCTGCGGCCGCCAGCGAAGTTTGCCGGGTACGGGCTTTTGAGATGTTCAGCCGGCGTCCCTGACGGCCTCTGCCGAGGCAAGGAAGTTTTCCTGGTACCCGGCCAGACTTGGCCGGCGTCCCTGACGCCTTCCGAGGCCTCGGAAACGTTCAGCGGCGTGTTTTAGACCTTCCGAGGCCTCGGAAACGTTCAGCGGCGTGTTTTGGAGCTTCCGAGGCCTCGGAAACGTTCAGCGGCGTGTTTTGATGCTTTCCGAGCCCTCGGAAACGTTCAGCGACGCGTTTTGGAGCTTTCCGAGCCCTCGGAAACGTTCAGCGGCGCGTTTTGATACTTTCCGAGGCCTCGGGGCGGCTGCGGCCGCCTGCGAAGTTTGCCGGGTACGAGCTTTTGAGGTGTTCGGCCGGCGTTCCTGACGCCTTCCGAGATCTCGGGGCGCCTGCGAAGTTCTCCTGGTACCCGGCCAGACTTGGCCGGCGTCCCTGATGCCTTTCACACCTCCGACAGCGACCATGGCACAGTGCTTTTAGAGATCTAAGAGGGCCGATAATTTTAATCTGAAAACAACTTTGGACCACAAAAGAAGAAGACGCTATTTTCGCGGGGTAAATTTTATACATATACATACACATCACACCAAACTCATTACACCCCTATGGAAACACTATTCGTAATAGTCCCATTGGCTGCGGTCCTGGCGCTGGTATTTGCCTACGTCTTCTACAGCCAAATGCGGAAAGAAAGTGAAGGTACCCCCACCATGCAGGAGATCGCGGAGCATGTGCGGAAGGGCGCGATGGCTTACCTGAAGCAACAGTACAAAGTTGTCGCTATTGTCTTTGTTATCTTGGCGTTGTTTTTCGCAGTACTAGCCTATGGCTTTCATGTGCAGAACCCCTGGGTTCCGTTTGCCTTCCTTACCGGCGGATTCTTCTCCGGATTAGCCGGGTTTATCGGGATGAAAACGGCCACCGCGGCCTCGGCTCGCACGGCAAACGCAGCGCGCAACTCGCTCAACTCTGGTCTGAAGATCGCTTTTCGATCGGGCGCAGTGATGGGCCTCACTGTAGTCGGGCTTGGACTGCTTGACATCTCGGTCTGGTACCTTGTCCTCAACGCTTTTGTTGATGCCACAGGGCCACAGAAGCTCGTTGTGATCACGACGACCATGCTCACCTTTGGCATGGGCGCTTCGACGCAAGCCCTCTTTGCCCGCGTAGGTGGCGGCATCTATACGAAGGCCGCAGACGTGGGCGCCGACCTGGTGGGGAAGGTCGAAGCTGGAATCCCAGAGGACGACCCCCGCAATCCAGCCACGATTGCGGACAACGTAGGCGACAATGTCGGCGATGTGGCCGGTATGGGCGCGGACCTTTACGAGTCGTACTGCGGATCCATCCTGGCCACGGCCGCACTCGGAGCCTCAGCTTTCTATAACGATGGCGACGTGCAGGCAAAAGCCGTTTTCGCACCTATGCTCATCGCCGCCGTTGGCATCATTCTCTCCATCGTCGGCATTTACACCGTCAAAACGAAGGAGGGAGCAGGCATGAGCCAGTTGCTGAAGTCTCTCGGATTCGGCGTAAACCTCAGCTCTGCCCTGATTGCTGCTGCTTCTTTCGGCATACTCTATCTGCTCGAGATTCCAAACTGGGCCGGCCTCTCCTGCTCCGTGATCGTCGGGTTGGTGGCTGGTTTCATCATCGGCCAATCGACCGAATACTACACGTCGCATTCTCACAAACCGACGCAAACGATCGCTCACAGCGCGGAGTCTGGTCCCGCCACGGTCATTATCTCCGGCCTCGGCATGGGGATGATCTCCACGGCCGTCCCGGTGATCACGATCGCCGTGGCCATCATCCTCGCCTTCCTCTTTGCCACTGGGTTTGACACCGCCAACCTGCTCACGGCGCACAATCTGAGCCTTGGCCTCTATGGCATTGGCATCGCGGCCGTCGGTATGCTCTCCACACTCGGTATCACCCTCGCCACCGACGCTTACGGACCCATCGCAGACAATGCCGGTGGTAATGCAGAGATGAGTCGGCTCGAGCCACACGTGCGCCAACGTACCGACGTGCTCGACGCCCTGGGCAACACCACGGCAGCCACAGGCAAAGGCTTCGCCATCGGCTCAGCCGCCCTGACAGCCCTCGCCCTCTTGGCCTCCTACATCGAGGAAGTCAAGATTGGCCTGCAACATATCGGCACAACGACTATCGACATCGCGGGCCGTACCGTTGACGTGGCACAAGCTACCATCCCCGACTTTATGGCTTACTATCAAGTCGATTTGATGAACCCGAAAGTGTTGATCGGTGTCTTCGTCGGCTCCATGATGGCCTTCCTCTTCTGCGGACTGACGATGAACGCCGTGGGGCGTGCAGCCAGCAAGATGGTGGAGGAAGTGCGCCGGCAATTCCGCGAGATCAAGGGTATCCTGACCGGCGATGCCACGCCTGATTATGCCCGCTGTGTGGCCATCTCCACGCAGGGCGCGCAACGCGAGATGCTTTTCCCGTCGCTGTTGGCGATCATCGTGCCGGTGCTCGTCGGCATCTTCTTCGGGGTGTCTGGTGTGCTGGGATTACTCGTCGGCGGACTGGGCGCGGGCTTCGTGTTAGCCGTTTTCATGGCCAACTCGGGAGGCGCATGGGACAATGCCAAGAAATACATCGAAGAAGGCAACATGGGGGGCAAAGGTTCCGAAGCGCATAAGGCCACCGTGGTAGGCGACACCGTTGGCGACCCGTTTAAGGACACCTCCGGCCCGTCGCTGAACATTCTGATCAAGCTCATGTCGATGGTATCGATCGTCATGGCCGGATTGACCGTAGCGTTCTCGATCCTCTAATGATTTCGGCTTATCGGGTCACTTTCTCGGCCCGGTAGCCGAACGTTTTTTCCTCCTGTTCTTAACGTGAGTTCGATGTAAGAATAGGGCCAGCAGAGAGTTTCTACGGAAGCCACGCCATGGCCAAAGCGTTTTGGAAATGCTTGCAACAATGTTGCAAACGCCAAAAAGTTTTTCGTGAGACTTGCAACGGTGTTGCAAACGCCAGAAAGTTTTTCGTGAGACCTGCAACGGTGTTGCAAACGCCAGAAAGTTTTTCGTGGGACTTGCAACGGTGTTGCAAACGCCAAAAAATTTTTCGCGGGACTTGCAACAGTGTTGCAAACGCCAAAAAGTTTTTCGTGAGACTTGCAACGGTGTTGCAAACGCCAGAAAGTTTTTCGTGGGACTTGCAACAGTGTTGCAAACGCCAAAAAGTTTTCGGCTGTTACAGCGCTCTATCCGAGACATTCTCCATTCTTTCGTCGAACTCACGTATTTTCAGTTACGCGTAGGCCCTGTCGGTAGCATAGTGTTCCGCCGGCAGGGCCTTTCTGCATGCAAAACCTCCATATCGAAGGAACAAGGGCTTCCCGGGCAGGCATACACAGAAGCCACATCACAGAAAGAAGGATCTACAAACACGAGAAAATCGCACGACATGTAACGCCGACAGACCGCCCCCCAAAAAGACGCGGTGCACATTTTTTTTCGACGAGGAGCCACATTTTTGCCACATCATGCGTCAAGGGGGCGTGTGACGGTTGCAAACGGTACGCAAGGATTTAGACTGAATGGATGAAAAGCAACTCATAGCCGCTTGTCTCAAGGGTGAGCAAACAGCTTGGAAAGCGCTCTACGACGCGTATTCCGGCCGTATGCTGGGCATCTGCCTACGCTACGTGGCCGATCACGAAGTAGCGCGTGATGTGCTGCAGGATGGTTTCGTCAAAGTGTTCTCGTCGCTCGATAAGTTCCGAGGCGAAGGGCCGCTGGGCGCATGGATCCGGAAGATTTTCGTGAATGAATCGCTCGAATATCTGCGGCGCACACAGACCCTCAGGCATGATACAATCAGCTTGGACGGTGCGACATTCAGTCCCTCGGAAGAGGCCACAGCCCTTTCGAGGCTTTCAGCGGAAGACCTCATGTCGATGGTCCGCGAACTGCCGCCCAGCCTACGAACCGTCTTTAACTTACTGGCCGTCGAAGGGTATTCGCATAAGGAGATCGCAGTCATGCTACAAATTGAAGAAAGTACATCGCGTGCACACTATATGCGGGCTCGACGGTGGTTACAAAAGAGAATTAATGGGGAGAACATGTGATGAAAAAACAGGATGAATGGGAAAAGATCGTCCGGTCAAAGCTTGAAGATTACGAAGTACAGCCTGATCCGGCCGACTGGGAGGCTATTGCCGGCCGACTGACACGCCGACCATTATGGCAGCGGCGATGGATGTATGCAGCGGCAGCCGTGGCGCTGTTGATGCTGCTTTTTGAAGGTGGACGAAGGCTCTGGCGCCAAGATGAGCCGTCGGTGCGGATAGCTGATGCACGCCCCGTACCGGCGGCACCGACAGTCGCGCCGTCAGTATCACCGTCGCAAGCGGAAACACAGCTCGCAGCAGTGACGACACTTGCAACAACGACAAACGCACAGATAAAAACGCGAACGAAAGCGGCCTCACAAGCAAACGCGCAGGCCACAACACATCTCAGCGCAACATTGCCACAGGAACAGCTTCCACCGTCGACCGATCGGACAACAGACGAGCTATTGACGCCAGATGAGTCATGGTTGGCCGAAGCTGTGACGCACACGGCTGACAGTCTCCAGCTATTTGCCGAAGAGATCCCGACGGCCGAAGAGATCGAAGACGCTATCGAACTGCCGACAGACCGCCAAACAGTGGCTGAGACACGGTCCGTCCGACGTTGGGGATTCGGCATGGGGGGCGGTGGCTATACAACAGGCCTACAAGGTGGCGGCGCAGACTTCAATCCGGCGTTTGCCCGCTATGAGAACCGTGCCGACCTGCCACCCTACGAAAAAGCCACCGCAAACGATGCCCTCTCCCATCACCATAATGAAGAGGAGCGCATCGACGTAAAGCACGCGCGCCCGCTGTCGTTTGGAGTCGGCATGAGCTATCGGCTGAACGATCACTGGTCGTTGCAAAGCGGCCTGACCTACACCTGCCTGACTTCACGTTGGCACACGGCCTCCATCTTTGATGGGCACGTCCGGCAACGGCTGCACTTCGTCGGCATCCCCGTGGGCGTAGGCTACCGGATAGCAGATTGGAAGCGCGTACGATTCTATGCCGCAGCAGGTGGTGCGGTGGAATGGAACGTGGCGGGCAGCCTTCGCTCCACCCATTATTACGGGACTGAGCGACACACCATGGAGCAGTCTCGACGGATGAAAGAGTGGCAATGGTCAGCCTATGCCCGCACAGGTGCCTCCTATCCACTGCTACCCTTTCTCAGCCTCTATGCGGAGGTGGGCGCGAGCTATTATTTCGACAACGGGAGCCCCATTGAGACGATCCGAACGGCGAAGCCCTTCTACCTATCTTTGCAGACAGGTTTAAGGTTAGGTCTTTAGCAGTGATTACAGTTAGATTATTACTATCGAATGATTACGACAGGCGGACAGATCACTCCGCCCCCTTTACTTGCAACTACATTTATTACTACCGCGGCCCAAGCGCCGCATAAATCTCTCTAACTACTTATTCATAATGACATGAAAGGAATGAACAAGACAATGGCATGGATAGCAGCCGCGCTGCTGCTGACATGCGCCACCTCGTGTCTCGAAGGTGGAAGCAACAGCGTAGAGTCGACCACCGTAGGCATCATGCGGCGCGAATCGAAAGAAGGCAAAATGGTCATGGATAACCCCTTCCCCTATGGCCCCTTCTACTCACCCTCACTCTCCAAACTGAATGACGGTGCATGCGTCCTCGTGCACTTCACCCTCGATCGCGATGCGGCGGAGAACTCCTCCACCATAGTCCGTTCGCGCGGCTACAGCACCGTAACGATCAGCGCACTGGCAGAGATCAGCAAGTACCGCATCGCACGATTCTCCGATCCTGGCGCACCGGACACGGGCAAGGTGTTGAAGGATGAGGTCCCCATCAAGAACCCGGTCAACCTGATCCGAGGCTACGTGCGCGGATACCTCTTTGTGGAGCACGTCCTGAACCAGCCCAGCGACCAACGCAACGAATGGTATCTGACGTACAATCCGAAAGCCGAACCGACGGTTGTCATGAATACTCGCATCTACGACATCTATCTCCGTACAACCAAGCAAACAGCCGGAACAAAGACCGCCGTAGACATGGCCTACAACAACGCGTATTACATCAAGAACTATTTAGAGGAGATCGCCCGCAAAGAGAAAGCGAGTGGCTACAACGAAACCTTCCGCGTGCGCTTCAACTACGTTTCAGACATCAAAAACAACACACCCGTTTGGTCGAGGTTTGAACGTACGATGCCTTTCGAAATCTCCAAAGTCCTTGGTAATAACGGCTGAAAACAGCTGAAGGATAACGGCCGAGAAGTTGAGAAAAGAAGCTGTTCGGGCAGCCCCCGGGCAGCTTCTTTTTATGCTAACAAACACGCCTACTTCCACCTTTCTACCGCACCATCGTCAATACAATGAAACGCTTCCTTCTCACCCTATGGAATGACCTGCTTGGGCTCTTCTATCCACGCCTCTGCGGAGCTTGCGGCACACTCCTTGCCGACGGTGAAGAACACCTCTGCCTCTATTGCCTCTACAACCTGCCTCGCAGGTTCTATCACCGCTACCCCGACGACGAGAATCCCCTCCGGCGCATCTTCGCCGGCTGCCGCTCCGTGCGTCAAGTGATCACCTACCTGCACTTCGAAAAAGAGGGCCTTGTTCAGCACCTCATCCACGAATTCAAATACCACAACAACGATCGCTTAGCCATCTACATCGGCCGATTGGCTGCTAGGGAGCTGCAAAGCGAGGGCTATCTCACCGACGTCGATCTATTCGTGCCCGTCCCTCTCCACCCATGGAAGATGCGGCAGCGCGGCTACAATCAATCCGAGCGCGTAGCCCGCGGTATGGCCAGCGTCTACCACCACCCTATCGATACCACCTCACTTATCCGTCACACCTACACCAAGACGCAGACGCGTAAGTCAGCCTACGAACGGCGCCAGAATGTGAAGAACGTCTTCACCGTAGCTCACCCCGAACGCCTCGCCGGCCATCACATCCTGCTCATCGACGATGTTCTCACCACCGGCTCCACACTGCTCAACTGCATCGATGCCCTACGCGACGTCCCTGATCTACTCATCAGCATCTTCGTAGTCTCCACGGTTATCTGAGGAGCGCAAATTGAGATCGAACAGTCCCTCATCGGACAGACTCAGCGACATGGCCACCCTTCCCTCTGAGAATCCGCATCCCAAGCGCCTTCCAGCTCATTTCGCAAGCCATAAAACGCACTGCGCCAATTGGAAAAGATTTCTACATTTGCCGCCGTTTTTTCGGATACAATAAAGCCTTGGGAAAATTCAGAGCATATTGGGTTGATTTGAAGGATATAAATCCAGCGGAAGTTCGCACCTATGAATATCTGCTGGATGATCAATTTTTCACAGACATAGACGGCACGGAAGTTCGACAAGGACACGTCAACGTGCAACTCAAAGTCGAGCACAAAGCATCTGCTTTCCAGATGAACTTTCACTTGGAAGGCACTGTCATTCTGCCCTGCGATCGCTGCTTAGATCATATGAAGCAGCCGATCGAGACAAACAACCGATTGACAGTGAAGTTAGGCAAGGAGTATACGGAAGAGAGCGACGAAGTATTGGTGGTGTCCGAAGACGAAGGCGGTGTCAACCTCGCATGGTTCCTCTACGAGTTCGTGGCGCTGGCTGTACCGATGAAGCATGTCCATGCACCGGGCGAATGCAACCGTACGATGGCGGCCAAGTTGCGTAAACATGCAGCCTACAGCCCCGACGATGAGGACGAGCCCGACAACGCATCAGACGAAGCGGACTCCGACGCAGAAGACATCCCGACCGACCCACGCTGGGACGCTCTCAAGCAACTGAAAGACGAAGAATAGAAGTAAAACAATAATCGAAATTTGAATTATGGCACATCCTAAAAGAAGACAAGGCAGCGCGAGAACCGGCAAGAGAAGATCGCACGATCATGCAGCGGTTCCGACTTTGGCCCTCTGCCCCAATTGCGGTGCATGGCATGTATATCACACCGTTTGCAGCGAATGCGGTTACTACCGAGGCAAATTGGCGATCGACAAGGACGTGGCTGTCTAAAAAAGACAGACAACCCGCTCTTGCATCAGTACATACACACACCGAACACACACCATCCAAGAATCAAATTCTACACTCATGCAATGCAAGCAGCCCCGATACACATTCTTGATCGAGGGCTGCTTCATTTTTTTCATCCTACATATCAAAAGAACAATGGACAAGATAAATGCAGTCATCACCGGTGTCGGAGGTTTCGTCCCGGACGACGTACTGACCAACGACGACCTATCTAAGATGGTGGATACCACCGATGAATGGATCATGACACGCGTCGGTATCAAAGAGCGACGCATTCTCAAAGACCCCAACCTCAGCTCTGGCTACATGGGCACGCAAGCCGTCAACGACCTCGTGCAGAAGACCGGAATCGACCCCATGTCAGTAGAGGGCATCGTATGCTCCACCTCCACGAGCGACTATCACTTCCCCAGCACCGCGTCGATCATCGCCTATGAGTCCGGATGCCGGAACGCCTACGCCTTCGACATCCAAGCGGCCTGTGCCGGCTTCATCTTCGCCCTGGAGACGGCCGCCAATTACATCCGTTCGGGGCGCTACAAGCGGCTGATCGTCGTATCGAGCGAAAAAATGTCCTCCATGACCGACTACACCGACCGCGCCACCTGTCCCCTCTTTGGCGACGCTGGAGCGGCCGTCTTGCTGGAGGCCACGACGGAGGACTACGGCGTGATCGACACCCTCCTTCGCACCGATGGATCAGGCAAATCGCATCTGATCATGAAAGCGGGCGGATCGCTACGCATGCCGAGCCACGAGACGGTCGATCAGCGACTCCATTTCGTCTACCAAGAGGGGCAGGCCGTCTTCAAGCGCGCCGTCATCGACATGGCCGACGCCGCTGAGGAGATCGTGCACCGCAACGGACTGACCAAAGATCAGATCGATTGGATCGTGCCCCACCAGGCCAACCTCCGCATCATCGATGCTGCCGCACGGCGTCTCGGCGTGAGCAAAGACAAGGTGATGATCAACATCAGCAAGTTCGGTAACACCAGCTCCACCACCATCCCCCTCTGCCTGTGGGAGTGGGAGGACAGACTCCGCCGCGGCGATAACCTGATCCTGGCCGCTTTCGGTGCCGGATGGACCTGGGGAGCCACCTACCTGAAATGGGGTTATGACGGAGCGAAATCATAAGTCCGGCTTCGTCAACATCATCGGCAACCCCAACGTGGGGAAGTCCACGCTGATGAACCGTTTGGTGGGCGAACGCATCTCCATCATCACCTCGAAGGCCCAGACCACACGCCACCGCATTCTGGGTATCGTCAATACGGACGATATGCAGATCGTCTATTCGGACACTCCCGGCGTGCTCCGCCCGAACTACAAGTTACAGGAGACCATGCGCGAAAGTTCCGAATCTGCGCTGGGGGACGCTGATATCTTGCTCTACGTGACCGACATGGTGGAGAAAACCGACAAGAATGACGACTTTCTGCAGCAAGTGCGGGGCATCGAATGCCCCGTCTTGCTGCTCATTAACAAGATCGACCTCACGGATCAGGCGGGGCTGACCCAGGCCGTCGAAGCCTGGCACACGCTCCTGCCCGCGGCCGAGATCATCCCCATCTCCGCGCTCTCGGGCTTCAATGTTGAGCCCGTCAAGCGTCGCATCGAGGCACTCCTCCCCGATTCGCCTCCCTACTTTGAGAAGGACGCCCTGACCGATCGCCCGGCGCGTTTCTTCGTGACGGAAATTATCCGGGAAAAAATTCTGCTCTACTATCAAAAAGAGATCCCCTACGCCACGGAAGTCGTTGTCGAGGAGTTCATTGAGGGCGCGGAGCAGATACACATTCGCGCGCTCATCATCGTGGAGCGCGACACGCAGAAGGGCATCATCATCGGTCACGGTGGGCAGGCGCTCAAGAAGGTCGGCACGACGGCGAGGCGTGACATGGAGCGATTCTTCGAGAAAAAAATCTTCCTCGAGCTCTACGTTAAGGTCGAGCCGGACTGGCGCAACCGCGACAACCTCCTCCGGCGATTCGGATACAAACTGGATTAGTTGCCGTTGTAAAAAGCGCATCACAAGTGCCGGATACTTGTCTTTAGCAGGCGGACAACACCCTCCCGAGGACAAGTATCCGGCATTCTTTTGCTGACAACTTGTCACATACGGCCACTCCTCGTCGCGTGCAGCCTATACATTGAACCGCGGAGCCAACACTCCGCCACGCACAGCTCGCCAGCGCGGGCTTGCAACAAACCATTCGTAGCGTATAACATGTAAATTAGAAGAATATGGGAAATGTAGTAGCCATCGTAGGGCGTCCCAACGTGGGTAAATCAACGCTCTTCAACCGCCTTATTGGTTCGCGGCAGGCGATCGTAAATGATGAAGCCGGAACGACCCGTGACCGACAATATGGCAAGGTTGAATGGGCCGGACGGGAGTTTTCGGTGATCGATACCGGAGGTTGGGTGGTGCAATCAGATGATGTATTTGAAGAAGAAATCAACAAGCAGGTCAAGATAGCTGTCGAAGAAGCCGACGTGATCTTATTCGTGGTCGACGTAATGAACGGGGCGACCAGCTTAGACGACGAGGTGGCGCATATACTCCGTTGCAGCGGCAAACCCGTCATATTGGCGGCCAATAAAGCAGATACTTACGATCGCCACGCCGCAGCCGCAGAATTTTATAGCCTGGGATTGGGCGATCCCTACTGCCTCTCGGCCGTGAATGGATCGGGGACAGGCGAGGTGCTCGACCGTGTCGTGGAGCTGCTACCCTCGGCAGGCGAAGAAGCGCACGACGAGGAGCTGCCACGTATCGCCGTGGTCGGCCGACCCAACGCCGGCAAGTCGTCACTCATCAATGCCTTCATCGGAGAGGAACGCCACATCGTGACCGACATCGCGGGCACCACCCGCGACTCCATCTACACGCGGTACGACAAGTTCGGCCTCAATTTTTACCTCGTCGACACGGCGGGGATCCGCAAAAAGGGTAAGGTGAACGAAGACCTCGAGTATTACTCCGTCATCCGTTCGATCCGCGCGATAGAAAACTCGGACGTTTGTTTGCTCATGCTCGACGCCACGCGAGGCATCGAAAGTCAGGACCTCAACATTTTCTCCATCATCCGGAAAAACAAGAAGGGGTTGATTGTCTGCGTCAACAAATGGGACTTGGTCGAAGACAAGTCCACCGCGGCGATCAAAACCTACGAACGCGCCATCCGGGAGCGTATGGCGCCGTTCACCGATTTCCCCATCCTCTTCATTTCGGCCCTCACGAAGCAGCGCATTTTCAAGGTCCTCGAGACGGCTAAGGCCGTCTATGAGAACCGTCGCCGACGCGTCACAACGGGGCGTTTGAACGAGATCATGCTTCCGATCATCGAACAAACGCCGCCTCCCGCCTGGAAGGGAAAGTACATCAAGATCAAGTATATCACCCAACTTCCGGCGGGCAGTGTGCCCTCGTTCGCCTTCTTCTGCAACCTGCCGCAGTGGGTCAAGGAGCCGTATCGGCGATTTTTGGAGAATCAGCTGCGCGAGCACTGGGATTTCCACGGGACGCCCATCCAAGTTTTCATCCGCGAAAAGTAACCCGCGCGGGGCAGTAGCCCGACGCATCTCAACAGACAGTCCTGCCGGTGGCAGAGGTTCCCAACGCCTCTCCGCCGGCAGGACTTTTTTATGTAGACCATCCAAATGCGCCTCTTTTTTCATCCCTACAAGATGGAGGACTCAAAAATGCACCGCGTTTTACTCTTATCCGGAACGGAGCACCCCTAAATTTGATCCGTTTTGCTTTCATCCGTTGTGGAGGACATCTAAATTTGATCCATTCCCCGATTCACCCCCGATGGGGGTGTTTGTGGGGCGTATTCAATACGCCCCTACAGCAGGTGAAACTTCAAAACGCGATCCATTTTGGGACTCTTCGCGATGGAGGACTCCAAAATGCGCCGCGTTTTTACTCATATCCGGAACGGAGTACCCCTAAATTTGATCCATTTTACTCTTATCCGTCGTGGAGGACATCTAAATTTGATCCATTTCCCGATTCACCACCGATGGGGATGTTTGTAGGACGTATTCAATACACCCCTACAGCATGTGAAATTCCAAAACGCGATCCATTTTGGGACTCTTCGCAATAGATGAACCCAAAACGCGATCCATTTTTGAACTCTTCGCGATGGATGACTCCAAAACGCGATCCATTTTGGGACTCTTCGCGATGAAGAGTGGGTAAACGAGGTCCATTTTTGGGTTCTTCGTACTGAGGAGTTGTAAAACGAGGTCCATTTTAGTGCTCTCCACTCTGGAGAATACCAAAACGCGATCCATTTAGGGCCGCTTTGTCGCGGATATGCCCAAAACGCGATCCATTTATGGTCGCTTCGTCGCGGATATGCTCAAAACGCGATCCATTTAGGGTCGCTTCGTCGTGGATATGTCCAAAACGAGATCCATTTAGATCAATCCATGACAGAGAGCTAGAAAATGGAGCGCGTTTTGAAGTTATCTATAGTAGAGGGCTAGAAAAAGGTCACCATTTTAGACCTCTCCACGATGTAGCACGAAAAAATGAGGCTTCTGAAAAATACACTTTTTAGAAAGTACTCTCAAGCGCACCTCGTTAGGTCACTCTTTTTTCAGTGGATAAGGCTCAGTCGATGTCTTCTGGAGCTTCTACGTCGTCGTCCTTCATGGCGCGGATACAGTCAAACACTGCGCTGCGCTCGAAGCCCTTACTTTCGGCGTAGCGAAGGAGTTTCACGGCCCGATCGGTGCTCGACGTGGCGCGGATGGCTCTTAATTTTCGGCGGAGTAGCTCGGCGAGGACGGCGCGATAGTCCTCCTCGTCGATCAGTTCGCCAAGGGCTTCCTCGATCAGACTCTCCGGCAGGTCGCGTCGGCGCAACTCGAAGAGAATCTTGAACCTCCCCCAGCGATTGAACCGCCATTTGTCCTCCACGAAACTCCGACAATAGCGCGCTTCGTCGAGGAATCGTTCCGCGGTGAGTCGCGCAACGATTCGCTCCTCCACGTCGCTCGTGGCACCCATCGCTGCCAGTTTTTTGCGCACGTCCGACGGGCAACGCTCCGTCTTGGCGCAGTAAGCCGCCATCTTGTGCAGCATTTCGGTCTCTTCGGTTATATTCATGTCGTAAAATTAGGGTTTGTCAATCATTCCCCGTTTCGTCCCTTGCAAAATTGGCCGGCGCTCCTGACTGCCCCTTCCGGATACTTGGTCAATCGAGGACGGCGACCTACTTCCCTGCCCCGGCAGGGGCCTTTTCTTGCATCAAGGCAAGAAAAGAAGATAAGAGAGGGGCTTAATCAGTCGCTGCCCCTACCCTACCGGCCGGAGGAGCTACTCCTAAGGATCGATTCGGATTCATTTTCATTCCTATCGTGTGTATCACCGACCCCCGGCACCCACTCTCCCCTCTGCGAACCTATTTTTTCCCTCCATGTCACGACTGATCCGAACGTCGGAGTAGCCTTCGGCGACGAGCAACGCGACCGTCTCAGCTGATAGGGCGGCGTTGATCTCGAAGTAGAGCCATCCGCCGGGTGTGAGCCACTCGTGGGCGCGTCGGGCGATCGCTCTGTAGAACAGCAGGGGGTCGTCGTCGGGGACGAAGAGGGCCGCGTGCGGCTCATAGTCGAGCACATGGGCGGCCATGTCGCACTTCTCGCTGTCGCATACATACGGCGGATTCGATACGATGAGGTCGAACGGCCCGGGAAGCGTCAAATGCGGGTCGAAAAGGTCTGCGCAGACGAATCGAACCTGCGCACCGTTGCGCTCGGCGTTAGCCTGCGCCGTGCGGATGGCCTCGGCGGAGATGTCGAGGGCCATCACCTGCGGGTGGAGTAGCCGCCGGGAGAGCGTGATGGCGATACACCCGCTGCCGGTGCCGATGTCGAGCACCCGCAGGGAGGGCGCCGCGCCGTGGCGTTGCACGATGTGCTCCACTAACTCGCCCGTCTCGGGGCGGGGGATGAGCACGGAGGGGTTGACGGAGAAGGTCAGGCCGTGGAATGTGCATTCGCCGACGATGTATTGGATCGGCTCGTGCTGCTTTAACCGTCGCACGATCATTCGGACGGCTTCTCGCTGCTGTGGGTCGATCGGAGTATCTTTGGCCAGTATTTGTTGGGCCGGAGTGTAGCCCGTGACGTGCTCGATGACCCATCGGCTGATCGCGCGTGTCTCTTCGGGATCGTAAATGGCGGCTAATTGTTCGCGGAGGTAGGCTGTTGTTTCGATCATTGAGAATGGGAAAATGGATAATGAGGATCGGGCTGCAAATTTGGCAGTTCTTCTATCTTCTTTTCTTGCCTTGACGCAAGAAAAGAAGCAAAAGAAAGTCAAGGCGTCAGGGACGCCGGCCAATTTTCCAAGTCCTGGAAAGGACTATCAAGGACGGCGGCCAATAATTGAACAAATAAACACCTCAACAGGGCTTTAGCCCTCAACAATTCAACAAATAAACACCTCAACAGAGCTTTAGCTCTCAACAATTCAACATCTATGTATAGCAAAAGTACAAACGAAGACGAACGTTTTATGCGTCGATGCTTGGCGTTGGCGCGATGTGGCGCGGGACGGACTGCGCCGAACCCGATGGTGGGTGCCGTGGTCGTGCACGAGGGGCGGATCATCGGCGAGGGCTATCACCGGGCCTTTGGTGGGCCTCATGCGGAGGTGCACGCTATCGCAGCCGTCCGCGATCGGGACTTGCTGCGCCGATCAACGCTCTACGTGACCCTCGAGCCTTGCTCGCACCACGGCAAGACGCCTCCCTGCGCCGACTTGATCCGTCGCTCGGGCATCCCACGTGTCGTCGTGGCCTGCGTAGACCCCTTTCCGAAGGTGGCAGGTCGCGGGATCGGCTTGTTGCGCGAGGCCGGCGTGGAGGTGGTGGTCGGCGTACTCGAGGCCGAGGCACGCCACATGAATCGGTTCTTCCTCACGGCCCAGACGGAGCAGCGCCCGTACGTGATCCTCAAGTGGGCCGAGAGCGCCGACGGCTTCATCGACGCGCGGAGGCTCCACGCCGACCGCCCTCCGGTACGCCTCTCCGACGAGCGTAGCACGCGGGCCGTCCACAGCCTACGCGCCGAGGTGGCGAGTATTCTCGTGGGCGCCCGCACGGCACAGCTCGACGATCCGAGTCTCACGGTGCGCCATTGGTCGGGACCGTCGCCCGTGCGCCTCCTGCTCGATCGACACGGACAGGTGCCCCCCACGGCGCACCTCTTCGATGGCCGCGTGCCCACGCTCCTCTTCACCTCGCCGAGTAACCCGACGACGCCGCCCAACGTCACGCGCATAGACGTAGACCCGACGCAGCCCGTCCTGCAGCAACTCCTCCAGGCGCTCCATGAGCGACAGATCCAGTCGCTCTTAGTCGAGGGCGGCGCGGAGTTGCACAACCACTTCATCCGGGAAGGTCTCTGGGACGAGGCTCATGTGGAGACGGCGCCGATCCTGCTCCGCGACGGCGTGCGTGCCGCTGATCTGCACAGCCAAGGGGATGCCGTCCGCTGGAGTGACCGCACAGACAACAAAAAGCACCTGCTCACGGTGTTTTTTCACCGTAGGCAGGTGCTTTAAGGGCATGTAAAACGGAAAGGCCACCCTCCATAGGCTTCGGCGTATGCCCTACGGCCTACCGGAGAATGGGGAATGACTCATAACGATCATGCCCGGGAGTAGTATTTTTTTGATGGGGTAAAAAAGGGAACTCCCTGAAGAGGGAATCTCCACGGCTTAGTACCATTTCGTCACGTCGCGTGGGCTGGCGCTCTGATTGTACTTCAGATCGCGGAGCAGCGACGAATTGACGGCCACAGAGAAGGCGTACGACTTCCACGGCCCGACGGGGATGATGCTGGCGGACATCGTGAAGCAGTGCAAATTGCGGGTGATGGTGCACGTCATGTGCGCGATCTTCTTGGCCTCAAAGTCATACGATCCGTTGAAGCTAATGTTCCAGTTCTTCGTCGGTTTGATGTTGCCGCTGAAGCTCAGATTGTGACGGATCTGATAGTTGTACTCCAACTTTTGCGGGTTGAAGGAGCCGTAACCGAGGCTCATGTTGTAACTGAGGGAGAAGCTCCAAGGCACCGTGGCGTTATAGTAGCCGTCGGCGTCGTATTCACCCGTATCGTCCTTCTTCGCTTGGCGCAGACGGGTGCCGCGAGCCGGTTTCTCGTCGGTGGAGTTGGTCTCGTCGGCATTTTCGTCGCTTCCACGCTCCTTCTGCTTGCTCTTCTCGTCGTCTTTATCGCCTTTCCGCGAGAAGAGCTTCCTAAACGTGTCGTTGGTGAACGTATAAGAGAAGGCGGTACCGGTCGAGCGGAGTCGCCCGAGGCCTTTCCCCATCTGCCAGCGGGGTTTATCGATGCGGTAAGGCACTCCCGTGGCGGCGTCGTAGCCATAGGTGTAGGTGTCGAAGACTCCCGAGAGCTGCAAGGGGAAACTTCCGAGCTTGAGACGAAGATCCACCGACAGATCACTCCATCGGAAGGAGTCGGCGGCCGTATTGTAGTTGATCCGTAAGGTGAGGCGATCTATGAGGCTGACTTTTTTGATGCCGGATGAGTCGGCGTTGGATCGCACCTTCATTTCCACATTGTTGTCTACCGCTAACGAGATCCCGCCCTGCCTTCCGCGCCCCGGAACGCCGAACATTTGACCTTCGTAAGGGGAATAATAGCCCGACACAGTGCGCCCCGAGCGGTCGGTGTAAGTATATGGCTCGTAGTAACCGTAGTTCGCGGCGCCGAAGTCGGGCGCCATGTTGTAAGAGGCCGAGAGCGCCATGCTGTGACGGATCATCTGCACCTTATCGCCGAAGATTTTCCACGGTTTGAAGAATCCGTAGATCGTAGTTGAGGCTGAGATGGCAGCGCGATAATCATAGACGCGATAGAAGCCGTAAGTCGTGTCGACGGGCTGGAGTCCGCCGCGCGCGGTGTCGAAGCGCTGATGGACTTTGTTTGTATACCAGCGCTCGGTGTAGCTTGCCGAGGGCGTGATGTTGAGAAATCCGAACTGATAAGTGGCGCTCACGGGGATGTTATGTTGTATCCCATGCTGCCAGTCGTGTAGGAAGTTCTTTTTGAGGAACGTATTTTCTTTCGCTGTGATCGAGTTGCGGAAGTAGCCAGAATACGAGATGGAGATCTTCTCATACCATCGCTCGCGGCCCACCGCATGTTTGCGCTTGAGCGGATAGATGCTACTCATGGAGACCGTCATGTCGGGGAGAGTCAAACTGACCGAGGAATCCTGTGATCGCTGGTTGATATTCATCGTAGCCGACACGGTAAGGGGATTGTTGGGGAAGCGTTGTGAGATACTGATGCTCGAACCCTTATTGTTGTTCGTTCCATCTGGTGTATAGAGCGTGTTGAGCTGATTGTAGTTGTAGCTACTTGTCGTAAAGTTCACGCCAGCCGAGAAGGTGCGATAGGGATTTGCCTTCGGATCCTGGGCATGGGTCCAGGCGATCTTGAAGTCCTTCGAGACGCTGTAATCAGGGAGTCCGCGGTCGCCGAGCTTGGTGACCAGATAGGATGCGTCGAAATTCCCGGAGTAGCGGTAGCGTTTTTTGTAGGCTGAACGTGCTGCCACGCCCCAGGAGCCCTTGGTGTAGATCTCTCCGGTAAGCGCCAGATCGAAATAGTCGCTCACCGCGAGGTAATAGCCACCATTCCGGAGGTTGAAGCCTCGCGCCATCTCGTCTCCGTAAGTTGGCGCAATGATGCCTGAGGAATATTTGTCGGTGAAGGGGAAAAACGCAAACGGAAGCCCGATGGGATAGAGCGGCACATCTTCTATCACCAGGTAGGCAGGCCCGGTGACGATGTCTTTTCCGGGTCGCACCTTGGCGCGAGTCATGCGGATGTAAAAGTGAGGATGGTCGTGCTCGTCGCAGGTGGTATATCTGCCGTCCGCGACATTCATCACATTGTCGGACATCTTTTTTGTGGCTTCCGCCATGAGGTATCCTTCGCCCTGCTTCGTGAGGACGTCGGCCGCGAAGGCCTTTCGCGTGCGGAAGTTGTATCGCATGGTCCGGGCCTCGATCTGCTGTTCGCCCTCTATGAAAAGGGGGTAGCCGAACTCCTTCCCCACGGTGTCGAGTGCATAAGTGGCGTACACGATGCTGCTGTCCATGCTCATTTCTATGCGCTCGGACTGCAATTCGATGTCACGATACTTGACGTTGCCCTCGCCGAAGAGGTAGGCCATGTTGTTCCCCGTCATAATGATCGAATCGGAGGCCTGATAGGTGACTGGCGCCTCGAGCATGCTCTTTCGGCGCCGCGCCGTGTCCTTCCGTGCCGTGTCGATGGCCGTAGCAAGACGCTGGGGAGTCATTTCCGAGCTATCGATGGGCGCAGCGCTTTGCGGGGAGCTCATTTTTGAGCTATCGATAACCGCGGAGAGTCGCTGGGAAATCCTTCCCGTGCTATCGATGGGCTGAATGTTTTGCGGGGAGGTCTTTTCCGACGCAGTCGTGTCCGCGGCCGAACGCGTGGCGTTCATTTTTGAGGGGTCGATAAGCGCAGCGCTTCGCACGGAGCTCATTTCCGAAACGCTCCTATCCGCAGCGAAAAGCGGGGAGATCATTTTCGACGTACCCGTGTTTGCGGCTGGGTGCCGCGAGGTCATCTGCGCCGCATGAAGGGGCAGACGGGCTCGTACGCCGCAACAAAACAGGAGGGCGCACAGGAGGCAGGCTGTCTTTAGAGGAAGAGTTCGCACCACGCATCAAATCGTTTCACGTCTTCCTGGCCATACGCGGCGAGCCCTTGCCTGATCTTCTCGATCGGCTTCTCACGCTCGAGCTTCGTTTTACTGTAAAACTTATCGGCAAAGCAGATCAACTGCTCTTCAAGGCTTACGGGCAGCATGTCGTGGGGAGGGATGGGCAGATTACGTGCCTCAATCATCGCGCGAGAGAGTCCCGCGCCGGTGTGACGCTCACAAACGAGCGCGTGACGGGGATAGCCCAAAGAGCGCATCAGTTCAGCACCCAGCCAACCGTGGCAGATGTAGGGCGAAGTGCCATGACAATCTATCTCAGGCGCATCGCAGAGGTAGATGCCTATGTCGTGCAGCATGGCTGCCTCACTGACAAACGTGCGATCGAGCTCCAGCTCCGGGTGAGCCTCTGCCAGCGCCAGCGCCTTGTCGCGCACGCTGCGGCTGTGGCTTACTAAGATCTGATAAGCCCGTGAGCCGGGTTGATAATAGGCTGAGAGGATGGCTAATGGGTTCATTGCGATGAGGTGGGTTGTTGGTGAATAATTCGTCTTCTGATGGGGCGCAAAAATAAGCCCAAATCGTTCATCGGAACTTTAGGCGGCGATTCGTGGGGAAACGGTACGGCGCAGGGAGCTGTCGGAGGGGGCGGCTGGGGGTACTATCTGGCGAGCCTATTTTTGCCGCCCGATTCATTTTACGATTATCATTCATCCGTAATTCCCTACCCTTTATGATCAAACCCCTCCTCCCGCTGTTCATCAGCCTCTCGTGCCTCTTCGGACACTTCGCAGCCTCGGCCCAGACCGACCCGGACGACTCGCTGGCTATATATAATAGGTATAGTCCGCCCACGCTGGGCAACGAGCGACTCGACACCCTCCTCCCCCTCTTGCAAGGCCGACGCGTGGCACTGGCCGTCAATCAGACCTCCGTCGTGGGCCCACGGCAGACACACCTCCTCGACACGCTCCTCGCGCTGGGGGTCGATGTGCGCAAGGTCTTCACGCCGGAGCACGGCTTTCGTGGCGCCGAGGACGCTGGCGCACGGGTGACCGACAGTCGCCACCCCGAGCGTAACATCCCCATCGTGTCGCTCTTCGGCCGCACGCTCCGCCCGACCATAGCCCAGATGAGCGACATCGACGTGGTGGTCTTCGACATCCAAGACGTCGGCGCACGCTTCTACACCTACATCAGCACGATGCACTATCTGATGGAGGCTTGCGCCACGAGCCGCCGCACGTTCATCGTCCTCGATCGGCCCAACCCGAACGACTTCGTCGATGGCCCCGTCCGACGGCCGCGTTACCGATCGTTTGTCGGCATGCACCCCATCCCCATTCTCCACGGCCTAACGATCGGCGAGTTGGCCTTGATGATCAATGGCGAGGGGTGGCTGCAGGGCGGCGCGCACTGTCAGCTGACGGTCATCCCCATGACGGGTTGGCAACACGGAGACTCGTTCCGTCTGATGGTCAAGCCGTCGCCCAACCTGCCCAACCAGCAGTCGGTGCGCCTCTATCCGTCGCTCTGTTTCTTCGAGGGCACGTGTATGAGTGTCGGCCGGGGCACACGGTTCCCCTTCCAAGTCGTGGGTTACCCTGCACAGCGGGCCGGGCGCTTCACCTTCACGCCGGAGCCTATCCGCGGCATGGACTCCGCGCCACTCTATCGCGGGCGCACCTGCTATGGCGACGACCTGCGGGAGCTCCCCTTCGAGGGCGGCCTCACGCTGCGGTTCCTCTTGGACTTTTACACCCGCATGGGTCGCGATGCGAAGACCTTTTTCAACCGCTCCGCCATGTTCGACCTCATCGCAGGCACCGACGAGCTACGCCGCCAAATCACCTCCGGCCTCTCCGAAGACCGCATCCGCTCCTCCTGGCAGGTCGACCTGGATCGTTATCGCCTCATGCGGCGCAAATACCTGCTCTACCCCGACACGCGGTCGGAGACGCACCTGTCCGAAGGGCGCAACGCGGAATAGACTCTATCGTCGTACAACTCCGTCGCTCGGAAATACTGTATTTCGAGGCCATGCAAGCCTGCGGCGGCCAGAAATAATGTATTTCGAGGCCATGCAAGCCTGCGGCGGCCAGAAATAATGTATTTCGGGCGTTGTAAAATCTGCGACGGCCAGAAATAATGTATTTCGGGCATTGTAAAACCTGCGGCGGCCAGAAATAGTGTATTTCGGGCGCTGTAAAATCTGCGACGGCCAGAAATAATGTATTTCGGGCATTGTAAAATCTGCAACGGCCAGAAATAGTGTATTTCCAGGCCATACAACAACGAAACGTCCCGCCGACGAGTGAGGAGAAATAGGCTCCTTTTGCTCATCGGCGGGACGTTTTTCTGTCGCACGGGGTGCTATTCGCGCTTCTTCCGACGCGGCTTCTTCCGGCGGTACTTACGGCGGTAGACGATGTAGCCCGAAAGGACCACAAGGAACATCAGCAGTCCGCCGAGGAAGATGTAGAATTCGGTGAAGGCGAAAAGGAACGAGCGGTAGAGTCGGCCGACGTGCAACTCGAGGCAGAAGTGCCAGAAGGATATGCGACCGTCTCGCGCGAAGACCTCGGGCATGGACTCGAACGGCATATCGGGGTAGTTGGCAAGCCGAGCGCCGCGACCGTAATCGAAGACGACCGGTCCCTGCGCAAAGTCGGTCGAGAAGCCACTCACGGGGTTCCCGAACGTGGGCCGTCCACCGCCACCGCGCCGACCGTAGCCCCCCATCTCATCGAGCGGGAGGCCCGTGTCATAATCGGTCACACTGCCGTCGGATAGGTCCCAGCCATAGATCCCACTGAACGAGCCGACTACCCACTGGTTGGGGCCCGTCTGTTGCCAGACATTGAGGCCCATGACGCTCACCGGGGGCGTGTTGTCCAGTTTCTTGGGCTGCTCGCCAAACGAGGGGAAAGCGTAGATGCCAGACGAGGCCGCCAGCAGCCACCGACGCCCCTCCGCATCGTAGCGCAAGCGGCGCAGGCGGTCGTGCCACGGGTTGTCGCTCTGGAGCGTGCTGCCCGGCACAGGCTTCACTTGCGTGCGCGCAATGGGGATGAGCAGCGGCGGACGGAGGAACATGCCCGTGACAACGATCAGCAGCAACAGGACGATAAAGAGGCTCCCCAGCCGGTTGTGCCACACGAAGGAGAACGTCCACGTGCGACGCAAGGGCAGCGCTGGGTCGCCGCGCTTCTTACGCAGGCGGATCGGAATTTCGAAGAGGGTCACCACGAGGCCCGTGAGGCAGAGCACAACGACGACGATCCCCACCACATCGATCAACAGTCGGCCGGGCAAACCGAACAAGTCGCCGCTGTGCGTCACCCAGATCGTCTTGAAGAGCGAGACGCGCGGATCGTAGTCGTCGGGCGTGGGTAACGGTTGAGCGGTGAAGCGGGTGTAGGGCGCTGCGGCGGCGTACACGTTCGAGCGGGTGACTACGTAGAGCCTATCGCCCACGGACAGCACGTCCGTCAGCGCCTCGTCGTCCGTCAGCGCACCCTCCACCTCGCGCCACCGGTAGGCGGTGCGGTCGAAGCGGTAGAGCCTATAGGTGGAGATGGCGAAGAGCTGACCGTCAGAGGTGGCAGCGACGGCGCGGATGTTCCGGTTGTCGGTGCCGGGACGCATACCGTCCATGCAGGGCCGAAGGCCGCGGCAGAAGGTGTCGGCCACCCAAATGCCATTGCTACCGTAAAGCATGACGCTGTCCGGCCCCACACGTAAGGTGCCGACCACGGCGCCGTTGTTCCAATTCTCATACACGTACTGCTGCGGCAACCATCGGCGCGGCAAGTCCCAACGCGTGATGGCGGTGCGATGGTTGAGGAAGACGCCCGAGAGCGCGAAGGCCAGAATAAAGAAGGTGAGGACAAGCCCCACCCACTTATGGAGACGCCGCCAGGTGCGCGCTTTCTCTTTGCGCCGTGGCGTCGTCTTACTATTTGGAAAAGACATCGATTCTATACAGGGGCTACTTCGATTCCGATTTCGACATCGACTTTGACTTCAGGTTACGGCTGCCATCTGGCTGATAGGCGTAGCGGAAGGTGATGTAACCACTCTTCTTCTCGGCGTTGTGGAAGCTCTCGAAAATCACCTTGACATACTTCCCGTCGGCCGTACGAACGACGAAGACGTGATCGTTGAGGGTGTACGTCGGGGGCGGGCCAGAGAAGCGGACGGCTTTATTGAGCGCCACGTTGCCGGATGTCTTGCTCGTCGTCACCTTACCATTGGCAAAGCCGTTCATGGTGATCTCCACATCCGTCACGTAGCCATCGGCAGGTGCTTCAGCCACGTCGGAGAAGTTCGCCTTGTCCGTCTCTACGGCGCCACCCTTGCCTTTGCCCGAAAGGCCGCTGTTGGTGCGCATATAGAAGCGGTTGAAGGCGATGTCCCAGTCGGTACGTGTCGCACGATTCTCCTCCGTAACGCCTGACACTTCGGCGCCGGTGGCAAAGGAGAAGTAGACCCAGTCTTTGGGGTCACCAGCCGGAGACGTGGCACGGCTCTGTGTGTGACGCTTCACGTCGAGGCCTTCGGTTTTCGGTTCGGGGTTGTCGCTGCCACAGCTGGCCAGCGTAGCGGAGATGGCGCAGACGACCAAAATGGCTCCGCAGGAAATTCTTTTGATACTGTTCATTGGGGTGTTGGGTTATGGGTTAATGATTAGTGATTACTTCTTCACGGCCACGATGGCCACGGCGTTGATGTTCTCCATGTGGCGACGGAAAGTGTCACGCATGGTGAGGATACGCTCGCGCGCCTCAGCATGGGTGAGGATGTTGAACCAGATCTTGACGGCTCGCAGCAGTCCTTCGTCGTCAATGACACGTTGCGCCTCGAGCAGGTGCATGGGGTTCGTCTCCACACGTACGATCTCAAAGCCTTCGGCCACGAGTAAATCGCTCCACTCCGCTGCGGTCAGCGGACGTGCATTGACGTTGATCACGGACGAGAGGTCGCGCAGGATGGTGCGCTTCGTTTCGTCGCTGACGTCGTCGGGCGTAAGGCCCATCTCATGGATGCCGTAGAGTCCGCCCGGCTTGAGCAGCCGGTAAGCCTCGCTGACGATGGCCGACTTCTGACGCTCGTTTTGCATCGTGAGCATAGCCTCGCCATAGACCTTATCGGCCGAGGCATCGGGCAGGCCTGAATGGGCTGCATCGCCGATGATGATGCGGCGGTCGGGGCCGTCGATTGTCCGACGCAGCTCAGCGGCTGCGGACTCGTCCATCTCGACGCCGATGTAAGAGTGTGGCTTGCATTTCAGGGCCAGCTCAGCGGTGAAGCCCAGCCCGGGGGCAAACTCTACGATGTCGTCGCTTGATGTGATGTTGAGGCTATCGATCAGCTTTTCGGTCAACTCTTTTCCGCCGGGGCGCAGGACACGCTTACCCATGGCGGCCAGTACCCAGTGACCTTGCTGGGTGCTTGCGGGATTCTTCTTTTCGTTCATAGTGGTAGGATTAAATGATGTCGGAGACTTGTTAGGTGTCCCCTCAAATTGAGAAATGCAGCGCCCCGAACACGCTTCGGCCGGGGCCTGTGTAGGTGTTGAAATTGATGATACCGGCGTGGTAATCGAAGAGGTTATCCACGCCGAGGGTGACGCGAAGCTGTCGCATGGGGCGCCACGCAGCCGTAGCGTTCCAAAGGCTGTACGAAGGTGAGCGCGACTCATAATAAGACTCCACTTCCTTGCCGTTCACCTCTACGCGACCAAGCACATCGTAACGCTTGCCACCGAGGAGCGAGCCGCTGAGGTTCAGCGTGAAATGCTGCCGACCGAGGGTGAAGGCGTACTCCGCGCGGACGTTGCCCGAGAGGCGACTGTAAGCCGTCAGCTGCACGCCGTCCGTACGCTTGGGGAAGAGGCAGTTGGCCGAGAGATGCAGGAAAAGGCCCGACACGCCGGGGTTGATGCGCACATTGGCGTAGGCGCCGGAGAGCGTGGCGGAGGAGACGTTGCGATAGTGCAGCTCCTTCTGATTGTTCGTCCAGAGGCCCTCGATCTTATCGGAAAAGAAGTTCACGTAGCCCGTGGCCATGGCGTAGACGTACTCCGAAACATACTCGGCGGAGAGCGAGAGATATTGGTTGCGCTCGGGGCGCAGGTTCTCGTTGCCGTAGATCATGAACATGCCGAGGTGATCCCAATTCATGTAAAGCTCCTTGAGGGTGGGCGAACGATAGCCAGCGGCATAATTGAAGCGGAGCGTGAAGGGGAAAAGGCGCCAGACGGCCGCCAACTTCGGCGCTACGTTGGCGCCATAGGCGTTGTGATAATCCAGGCGCAAACCCGCCACGAGCGAGAGGTGCGGCGTGACGGTCCAGTCGTCCTGTGCAAAGACCGAATAGGAGCGCTGGCTGCGCGTCTCGTAGCTACCGGAGACGAACTTATCCGTGTAGAGGCTTTCGTAGAGCAACTCCGCGCCCATGTTGATCGTCTGGCGGTGCCAGCGGTCGAGGGTAAACATGAGGCGCGGCTGCGTCATGCGATTGCGGTAGATCAGGTCGCGTTGATCGAGTTGCTCGAGGGCGGTAAAGCGGTTGTAGGTGTCGGAATAGACCGAGGCCTGGAGGGCCGCGCGGGTGCTGAAGCGATAGTCGGCGGTGAGCGAACCGGAGAGATCCGTGTTGTGCTCATAGGCGTTGTCGGGCGTGAGGTCGTGCTTGTTCATCGTGTACCAAGTGCCTTTGGCGCCGATCGTAAGTCGGTCGGAGGGTGTATAACCCAGCATTTGGGTCACCTGATGCGTGGTGTAACCCGAGACCTGCGTGGGCGTTTCCACGCGGCGCTCACGGACGGTGATGTCGTACTCCGGGAAGTACTTCACCACGCTGTCACGGTCAAAGAGGCGGTAGGCATCGGCGCTCTTGTGCGCGTAGGAGGTCTGCGCCGTCCAGTGTTTCCAGCGCCCACCGATGCGCACGTCGGCGTTGAGATTGGGTCGGTCCACACTGCGCTTGAAATAACGTTGGGCGTCGTCCGGGTCCACCTTCGTGTAGTTGCGTTCATAGAGCGGCGCCGCCTTGATGGAGGCCGAGACGGTGAACGGGGCCTTGGGTCGCTTGGTGATAATGTTGATCACGCCGCCCATGGCCTGCGATCCGTAGAGAGCCGACGAGGCGCCCTGCACGATCTCGATCCGCTCCACATTGTTCGGGTCCAGGCGGTGATAGTCCACATTGTTACCCGTCTCGCCCGCCATGCGTTCGCCGTCGATCAAAAAGAGGATGTGCTTGCCGCCGAGGCCCTGTAGGTTGATGCTCGTGCCGAAGCCCACCTCATTGAAGGCCAGTCCGGGTATCTCCTGCGTCAGCAGGTTGCGGATGTCGGTCAGGCCACGATCTTCGATCTGCGCAGCGGTGATGACCTGCGTGATGACCGGTGTCTGCATGAGGCGCTTCGGGGTGCGGGTGGCGGTGACGACCACCTCGTCGAGGTTAAACTTCTTCACCCCCGCTGCGGTGTGCGTGGCCACTTCATCGTCTTTCGTAGAGTCCGCGGAAAGGATCTGCGCCTGCATGCCGTGTGCTGCACAGACGTATAATATAAGGTATAGGAGAGGCCATCTCCTGTGGGTTCGTTTTTGTATGATGTTCATTGAATGACTTGTCCTGATTATCGGCGGCAAAAATAGAGGGACGACAACCTCGCAAAAATCCCAAAAAGAGGTTAGGACGGGGAGAGCGCCCAAGGCCATGCAAGTCGCGTACGATTATCGCCATTTGGCGAACATCTCCTGCAACTTGCGGGAGACCTTCGTACCCCTACGAACCATCTCCTGCAACTTGCGGGAGACTATCGTACCCCTACAAAAAAGTGCTTCAGCATTTTTTTCGCTTACGATTTGTGCTTCTTATCGAAAGCCCTACTTTTGTTTCATTAAAATACAATACCCAGAAGAGATAATCCGAAAGTATACACAGCTATCCCGCTAATCATTATTGTTTATCTATGAAAGCAAAGCAGTTTTTTGTCACCACGCTGGCAGTCATCCTCACGGGGATGTTTACCGCCGCGAATTGCAAAGGTCCGAGCGCAAAATCGGACTATGAGACGGTCGACGGCGACCCGCTGAAGACCCGCATCTACACCCTCGACAACGGCCTGAAGGTCTACATGAGCGTCAACAAAGAGGCGCCCCGCATCCAGACTTATATCGCCGTTCGCGTAGGCGGAAAGAACGACCCAGCAGAGACCACCGGCCTGGCGCACTACTTTGAGCACCTCATGTTCAAGGGCACCACTCACTTTGGGACGTCGAACTATGAGGCCGAAAAGCCCCTCCTCGACGAGATCGAACGCCTTTTTGAAGTCTATCGCAAAACCACCGACGAGGCTGAACGCAAGGCACTCTATCGTCAGATCGATAGCATCAGCAACAAGGCTTCGCAGTATGCCATCCCCAACGAGTACGACAAGCTGATGGCCGCTATCGGCGCCACGGGCACGAACGCGTACACGAACTTCGACGTCACCTGCTACACCGAGGACATCCCCTCGAACCAAATCGAGAACTGGGCCAAGATCCAAGCCGACCGCTTCCAAAACAGCGTCATCCGCGGCTTTCATACCGAGCTTGAAGCCGTTTATGAGGAGTACAACATGGGTCTGGCCAGCGATGCACGGACTGTGATCGACACCCTCCGCTCGATGCTCTTCTTCAATCACCCCTACGGCACGCAGTCCGTCATCGGCACCCAGCAGCACCTCAAGAACCCCTCGATCACGAACATCAAGCGCTATTACGAGACCTGGTATGTGCCCAACAATATGGCCATCTGTCTCTCGGGCGACTTCGATCCGGACGAGATGATCGCCATCATCAAGAAATACTTCGGCAACATGAAGCCGAACGACAGCCTGCCCAAGCCTACCTTCAAAGAGGAGGCGCCAATCACCACCCCGACAACGAAGGAGGTGCGCGGCGTGGAGGCAGCGAACGTCAACGTGGCGTGGCGCATCGGTGGCGAAGCCTCAGCGGACAACGACCTGGCCATCCTGGCTGCCTCTCTGCTCTACAATGATCAGGCAGGCCTCATCGACCTCGATCTCATCCACGCGCAAAAGGTGCTCTCGTCCTATTGCTATCCCTACACCTTCGCGGATTACGGCATGTTTCTCCTCAACGCCCGGCCTAAGGACGGTCAGACGCTCGAACAGGCGCGCGACCTGCTGCTCGAGGAGGTGGCTAAACTGCGCAAGGGCGACTTCGACGAGTCGCTGCTGCGTGCCTGCGTGGCCAACTACAAGCTGGAGCTGATGAAGGAATATGACTCGAACGAGGGCCGCGCCAATGCCTACGTCGACGCCTTTGTCAACGGTGTCAGCTGGGCCGACATGGTGCATCAGATCGAACGAATGGAGAAGATCACGAAGGCCGACATCGTCAAGTTTGCCAACGAGAAGCTGGGCGAAAACGCCTACGCCGTAGTCTTCAAGCGCGAAGGCCAACCGGGATTCAAGAAGATCGACAAACCGGAGATCACGCCCATCGCCACGAATCGTGACACCGCCAGCGCCTTCCTCCGTGAGATTCAGCTGACCGAAGTGAAGCCCATCGAGCCCGTATTCTTAGACTTCAAAAAGGACATGAGCACCGCTTCGCTGAAGTCTGGCCTGCCTCTGCTCTACAAGAAGAACGAGACGACGGATGTGTTTGAACTCATGTACGTCTTCGATATGGGTCGCAACGACGACGCCACCCTTGGCACCGCCTTCGATTATCTCAGCTACCTCGGCACCAGCAAGAAGTCGCCCACGGAGATCAAGAAGGAGTTCTTTGACATCGCCTGCTCCTTCAGCGCCAATGTGACCGATGAGCGTTGCTACGTTTCCGTCAGCGGACTGAGCGAGAACATGCCCAAAGCCCTCGAGCTGATGGAGGAACTGATCGCTGACGCTAAGCCAGACGAGAACGTGCTCACGAACCTCAAAGCCGATCGTATCAAGGCCCGCGCCGATGCGAAACTGAATCAGGGACAGAACTTCGGAGCCCTTCGTCGCTACGTCATGTATGGGCCGGAGCATATCAAAGCCACCACGCTGACGAACGACGCACTGAAGGCGCTCACCTCCGACACGCTTCTGGCTAAGGTGCGCGACCTCTTCACCAAGCAGCACTCCGTGCTCTACTATGGCCCCGGCGCCGAATCGGATGTACTCAAGAGCCTCGACCAGCTCCATCGCACGGCCGATAAACCCGCTCCGTTAGCCAAGAAGCCCGTCATGCTGGTGCAGACGCCAAGCAACACCGTCATGCTGGCCGAGTACAACGCCAAACAGATCTACTACCTCCAGTATTCTAACCGTGGCGAGCCCTTCGATGTGGCTAACGATCCCGGCGTAACGCTCTACAACGAGTATTTCGGCGGCAGTATGAACGCCATCGTCTTCCAAGAGATGCGTGAATCGCGCGGCCTGGCTTACTCAGCCAACGCCGTCCTGATCACGCCCTCCGACAAGACGCGCCCCTACGCCTTCCAAGCCTTCGTGGCCACGCAGAACGACAAGATGCCTCAGGCTATCGACGCCTTCATGGAGATCATCAACAACATGCCCGAGAGCGAAGCTGCCTTCAAGATCGCCAAAGACGCCATCCTGGCTCGCCTGCGCACCGAGCGCACGGTGAAGGGCGATGTGCTCTGGGCCTACCTGCATGCCAAAGACATGGGCGTGGACTACGACCGCAACAAGGCCATCTTCGAGAAGGTGCAGAGCATGACCCTGGCTGACGTCAAGGCCTTCCAAGAGAAATGGATCAAGGGCCGCACGTACCACTACGCTGTTCTGGGCAATTCGAAAGACATTGACATGAACAAGCTCCGCTCCTTAGGTGAGGTCAAGCTCCTCACCCCGCAAGACATCTTCGGCTACTGACCTTCCCCCTCTCCGGAGGGGGAAGGAACCCCCGATCCAACGAACAAGGCTCCTGCCCCCCTAAAGAGCAAGAGGCCCTGTCGGACTATTCGACACATGGAATGGCCGACAGGGCCTCTCCTTTTTCTAATCCCGCTACTAACTATTCACTCTCCCCCTAACACTTTATCCCATGCCTAACCAAAATTCTACCCAAATGACACGGCGTGCTTTCCTCGCCGTCGGACTGATGTTGTTTGCCCTCTTCTTCGGAGCCGGAAACCTGATTTTCCCCGCCGCCTTAGGTCAACGGGCGGGAACAAACGTGTGGTGGGCCATAACGGGCTTCGTCCTTACCGGCGTCGGGTTGCCCCTGGCCGGCGTCTTGGCGATGGGCTACTCTGGCTGCCGCAATGTGCAGGAACTGGCTGGCCGCGTACACCCACTCTTCGGCATACTCTTCACGCTGGCCCTCTACCTCTCCATCGGCCCCGCCTTCGCCATCCCCCGCACGGGCACCGTCTCTTTCGAGATTGCCGTCCGCCCCTTCCTCTCTCCCGACGCGGGCTATTGGGCGCAGATCATCTTCCTTATCATCTTCTTCCTCGTCACCCTCTGGCTCTCCATCAACCCCCAAAAACTGGTCGGACGCATCGGCGGAGTCTTGACGCCCATACTGCTGACCACGATCGTCATCCTCATCGTTAAATCGTTGATCACACCCATAGGCACACCCGGAGCGCCGACATCGGCCTACGGATCGCCTACCGTCGCCCTCCTGCAGGGCTTCATCGACGGCTACAACACGCTCGACGCACTGGCCTCGTTCGTGTTCGGCATCCTGGTGATTGAGTTCGTCACGCAGCATGGCGCCACGACACGCCGTGAGGTGATAGGCGCCACCATGCGCGCCGGCATGATCGCCATCGGCTGCTTGGGCCTGGTCTACATCTTCATCGCCGAACTGGGCGCTGCCAGCGTGGAGAAGCTCGGCATCCTCGACACGGGTGCGCCCGTCTTGGCCGGATCCGCCCGACTGCTCTTCGGCGAACCCGGAGCGCTGATCCTGGCTGTGATCGTGTTGCTGGCCTGCCTAACCACCAGCATCGGTCTCGTCACGGCCTGTGCCAGTTACTTCCATGCGCAGTTCGGCGGCCTGTCGTACAAGGGTTACGCCGTGACGTTCGTCATCGTCTCCTTCGCCGTCGGCACATTCGGGCTGAAGACGATCATCTCCGCAGCCATTCCCGTGCTCATGTTCCTCTATCCGCTGGCCATTGTGCTCATCGCGCTCGCCTTTTTGGACAGCCGCTTCGGCAGTCGGCGCAGCGTCTACGCCTGGACCGTTGGCCTGACGCTCATCTCGGCGCTTATCTCCGGACTCGAGGCAGCCAACATCTCGCTCGGTGCTTTCGGTCGTTTCTACGGCGCCCATGTGCCGCTGCATGCCGTCGGGCTGGATTGGATCTTCTTTGCCGTCGCCGGATTCCTGATTGGATTTCTCGATAGGCGAAAAGCATGGGCCACTTCGGCCCAATAAGTCCAATCATATTGGACCTACACATTGAATCATCTTGGACTTACGTATTGAATCGAATTGGGTCTATAAGTCCAATTACTTTGGGCTTATAAGGCTAATCGGTTTGGGTGCATAATGCTGATCACTTCGGACCGATCAGATGAAACACTTCAGACCCATCCTCCTCCATAGGGGACATCTATAGGGGCGGCTACTCCAGTGGTCGCCCCTTTTTGGACTTTGTTACGGACCGTATGGGTATCGGTTTACGGAGAGCGCATAGAGTGATTCGGCCGCGGAAAACGTTTTCGGAGAAAAGGCCGTCTTTCGGAACCCTGCGTAACGCACGGGCCCCAAAAGGCTCCATTTCCCGCTTCAGCTTGGCGTTTCGCAAAACCGGAGATTGGCTTTGTGATTCCCGCCGCAGATTCAGAGCGACACCTTGCCCCCGCGATAGCGCCCCCCCTGTCCATTCTCAATTCCACGCCTACTTTTGCCGCTCATTTGGATAAAAGTATGGGTAAGACGATTTTTCAATGCAGGGAACGCCACCGTTTCGTGGCACACAAGGCATGCTCCATACTCCTTCTTCTGCTCGCGATCGGGTGGACGGGGGGTGAACTCCGGGCCCAGTATCAAGTCAGTGGCGGCGCCAAGACGCCCATCCGGGCAGCGGAGAATACGGCATACAAGCTGGAAGTTTACTTAGTCTACGGCACCGACGGCGTGACCATCAGCCACACCGGCACAGGCACGCACCGCTGGTATCGCTACCGCACCAAGGCAGCCATAGAGGACGATTGGGAGGCGGTAGCCTCAACCCAGAGTGGGTCTACCTCGACGGTCACGAACCCCGCGGAGGGCTACGGCTACTTCGTTGTCGACGGTAGCGGTGAGCTGCGTCGCTACGTCTGGATCATCGATTACAGTCGCTATCCAGCACGCCTCACGAGCCTCAGTGTGTCCCCCTCGTCCGACGCCTGCTCGTCGCTGCGACTGGCGGGCACGGCCGACCTGCCTGCACTCAACTACTACCTGCCCGACGGCAAGGCGATGGAGCTCAAACGCGCATTCGAAGTCAGCTACCTGACGCAGACGTGGAGCGAACAGACCCGCACCTTCACCGAGCAGTTACTTATCGACACCCTCAGCGGCAACCCCTTCGACGTCTCGCTGAGCCGCCCGCCACTCACGGACACGAAGATCGACCTGACGGGCGACCTCTTCGCGCGTGCCTTTGGCGTCGAGCAGACAGCGACCATAGACCACTATCAAGCGGTGGCCTTAGAGGTGCACGCCGATACGACGCTCACGTCGGAGAATCGATCGAACCTCAAGCTCAAAACGGGCGAACTCTCGGCCCCGGCCGAGATCCGCTTTCGAGCGCAGGCCAACACCCCGGTGGCATCGCTCTTCGTCTGGCAAGTCACGCGGCGAGAGGCTACGGGCGATGTGCCCATCGTGCGCTTCACGGATCCGGAGATGACGTACACCTTCGACCGCGTGGGCAACTACACCGTCACGCTGGAGGTGAGCGACCGCTCGGGCCGATGCACCAACAAGGACAATAGCTACAAGATCAGCGTCACGGAGACGGTGCTGGAGGTGCCCAACGTCTTCTCGCCCGAGAGTTCGCCGGGCGTGAACGACGTGTTCAAGGTGGCCCATAAGTCGGTCGTGCGCTTCAGCGCCTCCGTCTTCAATCGGCAGGGCAGCCTGCTTTACCACTGGACCGACCCGAACGGCGGCTGGGATGGGCGCTATCGCGGACAGTACGTGCCCGCTGGCGCCTATTACTACGTCATCGAATACACCGGGACGGACGGCAAAACGCACCGTAAAAGCGGCGACATCAACGTCGTGCGCTCCAGTTCAAACAAGAATCACAGTAATCAATAAGCATAAGAGAGAGAATGAGAACGAAACAATTCACGGCCTGCTTCCTCGCGGCCGGACTGATTAGCCTGACGGCCTGCTTCCCCGTCCAATCGCAAAACTCCGAACAGCCCCGACAGGACGACGGCTGGATTACCTCGCCCGAGGTACCGGAGAAGGTCACCTTCTGCGGTCAGACGATCGACTTGACCCGATATAACATGTACGAGTCGATGGACCGCGAGCTGAGCAGCCTGGCCTATTTCCACTCCACGACGATGCTGACCATCAAGCGCGCCAACCGCTACTTCCCCATCATCGTGCCCATCCTGAAGGCCAACGGTGTGCCAGAGGACTTCAAGTATCTGGCCGTCGTGGAGAGCCATCTCGACCCACGCATCGTATCGCCAGCGCGCGCTGCAGGCATGTGGCAGTTCTTGGAATCGGCCGGACGGGAATATGGCCTGACGATCACGCCCAGCGTGGACGAGCGTTACAACGTGGCCCGCGCCACGGAGGCCGCCTGCCGCTACCTCAAGGACGCCTACAATAAATACGGCGACTGGGCCTCGGCCGCCGCATCGTACAACGCGGGCATGGGGCGCATCTCGGGCGCCTTTTCCTCGCAACGCGAGACATCCGTGCTGAACCTCTGGCTCGTCGAGGAGACGGCCCGCTACGTCTACCGCATCCTGGCCACGAAGCTCATCTTCGAGAATCCGCAGAAGTATGGCTTCTCCCTCCGCCCACGCGACCTCTACGCGCCCATCTCCTGCGACGAGGTGACGGTCTCGGCCGGTATCCCCGATTTGGTGGCCTTCGCCAAGTCGCACGACATCACCTACGCCGACCTCAAGCGTTTCAACCCCTGGCTGCGCGACTCGAAGCTCATCTCTAATGGCCGCAGCTACACCATCCTCATTCCCCGCAAACAAGACCTCTATTACACCTCCCCCAACCGCACCGTCTATGACCAGCGCTGGGTGACGAAGTGAACGCAGCACGTATGGCTATCGATAAACAGAAAGAAGTCACAACAACGGACGACCGCATCGAGCGGGGAGGCACCATCGGCGTATGGGGTGCACGCGTGCACAACCTGAAGAATATCGACGTCGAGCTGCCTCGCAACCGCCTCACCGTCATCACGGGCATGAGTGGCAGCGGTAAGTCGTCGCTCGCCTTCGACACCATCTTCGCCGAAGGTCAGCGCCGCTACATCGACACCTTTTCGGCCTACGCCCGCAACTTCATGGGCAACGTGGAGCGGCCAGACGTGGACAAGATCACCGGCCTAAGCCCCGTCATCTCCATCGAGCAAAAGACGACGAACCGCAACCCACGCTCCACCGTCGGCACCACCACGGAGGTCTACGACTTCCTCCGCCTGCTCTACGCCCGTGCTGGCGAAGCCTACTCCTACCTCAGCGGCGAGAAGATGGTCAAGTACACCGAGGAGCAGATTCTGGAGCTGATCATGCGGGAGTATGACGGCCGGAAGATGTACCTCCTCGCACCGCTCGTCCGCAATCGCAAGGGGCACTACAAGGAGCTTTTCGAGCAGGTGCGCAAGAAGGGCTACCTCAACGTACGCGTCGATGGCAAGCTGATGGAGATCAGCCGCGGCATGAAGCTGGATCGATACAAGATGCACAGCATTGAGGTGGTCATCGACAAGCTCGTGGTCAGCATCAACGACGGGCCACGCCTCAAGGAGAGCCTCCGCGTGGCCATGAAGCAGGGCGACGGACTCATCCTGCTGCTCGACGCCACGACGGACGAGATTCGTTACTACAGCCGCCGACTGATGTGCCCCGTGACCGGACTGGCTTACAGCGAACCAGCGCCACACAACTTCTCTTTCAACTCGCCCCACGGCGCCTGCCCACGCTGCAAAGGCCTCGGCGAAGTGAACGTGATCGACATGGAGAAGATCGTCCCCGACCCCTCGCTCAGCATTTACAAGGGGGGCATTGCGGCGCTCGGGAAATACAAAGACACGCTCGTCTTCCGACAGATCGAGGCCCTCTGCAAGCGACACGGCGCAACGCTCAAGACGCCCATCAAGGACCTCCCCGAAGAGGCGATGGACGAAATCATCAACGGCACCGAAGAGCCGGTGGCCGTCACGACGGCGTGGCTCGGCCACTCCAGCTTCTCCTACGCCTACGAGGGCGTGGCGAAATACATCGCCATGATGCAAGGCGAAAGCGACGACGAGGCCTCCACCGTGCGCAAAAAGGCCGCACCATTCATCCGCACCGCCGTCTGCCCCGAGTGTCAGGGCCAGCGCCTGAACAAGGAAGCGCTGCATTACTTCATCGACGGCAAGAACATCGCCGAGCCGGCCTCGATGGACATCGCCGAGCTTTCCAAGTGGGTCAACGGACTGGAGGAAAAGCTCTCGCCAGCGCAGCGAACCATCGCCATAGAGATCCTCAAAGAGATCCGCTCGCGCCTTGACTTCATCCTCGAAGTCGGCCTCGACTACCTCTCCCTCAACCGCCCATCGGCCACCCTCTCCGGCGGCGAAAGCCAACGCATCCGCCTGGCTACGCAGATCGGCAGCCGCCTCGTCAACGTGCTTTATATCCTGGACGAACCCAGCATCGGCCTCCATCAGCGCGACAACATCCGCCTCATCGACTCCCTCAAAGAGCTGCGCGACACGGGCAACTCGGTCATCGTCGTGGAGCACGACAAGGACATGATGCTGAGCGCCGATTACGTCGTCGACATGGGCCCCAAGGCAGGTCGGCTCGGCGGCGAAGTCGTCTTTGCCGGCACACCCGACGAGATGATCAAGACCGACACCCTCACCTCATCTTACCTCAACGGCCGACGCCAGATCGAGGTGCCCGCCACGCGTCGCCCCGGCAACGGCCATCACCTCGTGCTTCGAGGCGCCACAGGCAACAACCTAAAGAAGGTCGACGTCAGCTTCCCGCTGGGCACCTTCATCTGCGTCTCCGGCGTCTCCGGAAGCGGCAAATCCACCCTCATCAACGCCACCCTCCAGCCCATCCTCAGCCAGCGATTCTATCGCTCGGAACAGGAGCCCCTACCCTACCAGTCCATCGAGGGCATCGAGCACATCGATAAGGTGGTCAACGTCGACCAGTCGCCCATCGGCCGTACCCCACGCAGCAATCCGGCCACCTACACGGGCGTCTTTGCCGACATCCGCAACCTCTTCGTCAGCCTGCCCGAAGCCAAGATCCGCGGCTACAAGCCCGGACGCTTCTCCTTCAACGTCTCCGGCGGACGCTGCGAAACGTGCAAAGGCAACGGCTACAAAACGATCGAAATGAACTTCCTGCCCGACGTGCTCGTGCCCTGTGAAGACTGCCACGGTCGCCGCTACAACCGCGAGACACTCGAGGTGCGCTATCGCGGCAAGTCCATCGCCGACGTCCTCGACATGACGATCAACATGGCCGTCGAATT
>QWCT01000150.1_pt1 | contig 54129 bp, 70 predicted proteins | sample 1972681 | NCBI WGS metagenome assembly QWCT01 (sample SAMN09866701, study PRJNA288562) | Human oral metagenome isolate pre3_saliva, whole genome shotgun sequencing... | isolation source: mouth | host: Homo sapiens | place: USA: California
ACTACGTTTCAAGGTTTACGCCCTGCCTACAGCAGGGCATGTGGTGCGTTCCAATCAGAGTATATACTTGCTGTATGGTTCCGATGCTCGCAGGGCGGTATCGAGGATCCATATGGCTTATCTGTTGAGCCATTCGCACCACTCAATATATTTAACAACACTTGATTTGTATTGAATAATCAATTATAATATAAGAGGAAATTACAAAAAGAATTGTATAAATCTTCTCGATTTTATACAAAAAAAGTAGCTGATATTTTTATCAGCTACTTTTTTTTATTGCTTAATAAATGAAATTACCCAAACTATAGCAAATAAATTAAGTATAATACAATTTATAAGAAACGGTATAGGCGATTCATACTTCACAATGAATCTATAAAAGAACCACACACTAGAAAGAATACAAATAATATTTAATACAATTAATATCATAATAAAACCTCCAAAGTAAAAATAACATATACAGGAGAGCTACCTCCTATATATATATAATAACATAAAAACAACATAATTACAATACAAAGTTATAAAAATTAGTATATTTTATGTTCTTTTTTCTACACTTAAAGAGGTAAACAAACGAACCGCACTAGGACATTCCCTTGTCAATAAATAGCGGACACCCCACTACCCTAAAAGTAGTATGATAGGTTAATTAGATATAGTCATTCTCTTTTTTTAGTTAAACTATGTTTCAATGTTTACGCCCTGCCTACAGCAGGGCATGTGGTGCGTTTCAATCAGAGTATATACTTGCTGTATGGGTCCGATGCTCGCAAGGCGGTCGAGGATCCATGCAGCATATCTATTGAGCCATTCGCACCACTCAATAAAATTATAAACAGTAGCTGATGTTAATATCAGCTACTGTTTATATTGTTGATTTTTAATATATTTTATTTATGGAATTAAAACCATTCCTCTAAAAATTATATTTATTTACATATTCAGAAAAAGTATTCCCCTGTAATCCTAGTAATTCATAAGCCTCTCTATAAGCCAAAATTCCTGATTTAGTGGCTTGAACAACAGTGCGACTAAAAGCCTCTCCCAAACGAGTGTAAGCGGTCGCGTAGAAATTACCTCCACCTTGAGGTGTACGCTCAGGTATATCCTTCAAATATTGCTCAAATTCTTCTACTAAAAACTCATATTGTCGTTGAGTAATATAGTCATATGTTAATGCTACCCGATATATAACATACTGACTAACCTTAAAATATTTCGCAATTTGTTCATACGCTTGTGGAGACTCACTCCATCTAGAGTGAAATAAAGATTCTGGTACAAGAAATTCACCAGCAAACATATTACAGTAGGGTTCAGAACTACTATCACTAACACCTTCTTTACCCAACAGAATATGGCAAAACTCATGAATCAGCGTAAATAACTTCCCATTATTCGAGTCTCTACCATTTATAAAAATAATAGGTGCATAAGGATCAAGTAATGTAAAACCTCTAAATTCCTCAACTAACAACTTACGTTTATTATTAGAACCAACAACACCATTAACAAAAACCGTAATCCCAATAGTTTCAAGATGATTCCGTATAAATGCGAACGGATCAGCCTCTCGAATTTGCCATCCTTTTTCTATACCTAATAAATAATACGCTTTTTCAACTAATTGCTTAACATTCATATCTTGAGAAAATGCCCCTATGTAAAATATTTCATCCATAGCTAAATTTAGCTTACGATACTCGCTCAACCAATCTTGACGGATTTGCATATTATAAATTGTATCTCTCAATTCAGGGCTATAAGGTGTACTCTCTTCTACACCATTTACTCTCCTAAAATCGGCAATTTCTTTTTCAGCTATATTAGGTGGGGTTTGCAAATACATATAACCTAAAGGTACGTTTGAAAAAATAGCTAAATCCATTATTTGATTAAACGTTGGATTCAAAGTTCCTGCAAGCCATTCATCGTATTTAGAATATCGTGCATAAAACGCTTCATATCCTTTTCCACTATATTTAGGTAGCCAACTTAAAATCTCATTACTTACCGAGAAACGATTAGACATACGCTCACCTCCTTATTATAAATTCACATACTATATATTGTAATTATATTGTTTTTATGTTATAATTATATCATAGATTAGACGGACTAACAACTACTATTTTTTTACTGGAGGAACAACTCATGAAACAAAAATACTATAGTCCAAAACACGAAGAAATTTCTAAAGCATTAGATGAATTCTGTTGGAACTTAGTTGAATCATTCGAAATGACAGAGGAAGAAGCAGAAGTTATTGATGAAAAAATTTATTATGCTCAAAATTCAGCAACTGGATTATCAGAATTAAAAACAATCTGGTTTAATATAACAAAAACTAATTTTAATTTCACAAAATAATATCCATAAAAGTACCCTTTTATGGCTAGTTTTATTTAATACTTATAAAACCTCTACAAACTATATTAAATTGATTTTGTTTGTACTCACAAAGTATAATCATTTTATGGAGGCTTTTTACCATGCAAACTAACATAGTGAAATTTGGCTATGCAAGAGTATCTACCAAAGAGCAAAATCTTGAACGTCAAATTGAAGAGTTGTCAAAATATGTTGATGACATTAGATATATCTATACAGATAAAATTACAGGCACATCTACATCACGACCTGCATTAGATGCTCTAAAACAATCATTACGAAAAGGAGATCATGTATATATTCATGAATTAGATCGTTTAGGTCGTACAAAAGAAGTTATAAAAGAAGAATTAGAATATTTCAGAGATCAAGGAGTCATTGTACACTTTTTAGATGTTCCAACTACCATGATTCAATTTGGAGAATACGGAAAGTTTGAAAAAAATATTCTAGAATTAATAAATACGCTACTTATTGAAGTTCTAACAGTACAAGCTGAACAAGAATATATAAGAAGTAATAAACGTCGTTCAGAGGGCATTTTAGAAGCGAAAAGGCGAGGGGTTAAGTTTGGTAGACCTAGATTTCAATATCCAAAAGAGATGGATCAATGGTATAAGGATTGGGTTGATAAAAAAATAACAGCCGTTGCCTTTATGAAACGACTAAATTTATCTAGTAGTGGTTTTTATAAAATTATCAATCGATATAAAAAAGAACGTATGTTGTAAGGAGGAATAATAATGAATACAGCTACAAAGAAATTATATTTAAATGTGATATTAGAAAATGGCGAAGGTACTACTTATCCAATAAAAGAGTATCATCAATATGGACAGAAAGTTATTATGTACTTAGTTGACGGCACTAAAAAAGTTATAAATGGTGTTATGGGATGTGAAGTCATAACGATAGGTCCAATTCAAAAAAATTAACAAAAATCATTAAATCATCAATAAAATATGAGGTTAAAAAATTAATAAAGGAGTAAACACATGAACTATCAAATTATTTACGAAATTGACTCTTGCAGTTTAGATGCTGTATCTTTTGACACTGAAACAGTAAAAGCAATATATCCTCAAGATAATCGCAATATAGTTATTCACTTTAAAGATGATACAAAACAAGAAATTCAAAATGTGATTCAAATTATCTTATACCGTAAAAAATAAATATGTATTAAAATTAACAAAATTTATAATCGGAGAGGTAAATTAATTATGTTATCTATGTGGAATGATCAAGGACAAAAACTAACTGTAGCAGAAATACTAAAAGACTTTAGAAAAAAAGTTAATATGACAAAAAAAGAGTTAGCATTTGAATGTAACATTCCTATTGTTACTTATGAAGAATGGGAAAACGGTATATCCGAACCACCTATATATGTTATTAAATTATTAGCTAAAGCATTAGGGTTAGAAATAGGTGATAAATTAGTTGATGTTCAAACCCTATGGCTTTTGGCTAATGATTATTTAGAAGAAGATTTTGAAGTTGGAGATAATTGGATTATAGCAATCAACGCAGGCGGAGATATTTCATTATTTGAATTAGAAAATGATTCGCTGTGGTTAGAACTGCAAGAAGATCCTGATACTTTATGGAGAGACGGCGATAGAGTATTTAGATGTGCTATTGCAACTGTTATACCTACAGTTAAAATAAAAGTATTAGAAGAAATTACTCATAATAATCCTTTAACAGAGTAGGAGGCTTATCATGTTAGATGCATTGTTAAAAGAATTTAATGTAACAACACCTGCAGAGCTATTTGAATATATGGATAAAAACCCATTTGATCCAAAAGTAGTTGAGCTACATGAACTATTAGAGTTAGCATTAAAAAATAAAGGGTTAAATGATGAGTAAATCAATATATAATATATTTGATTGCAAAAACAAAACAGAATTTATAAAAAAGCTAAAAAGTGAAGATAAAGCGTTTGAAGATATATTTTCCTTAGCCAAAGAATACAAAGAACATTATCAAAACAAAAAAACATATAAGATTTCAGATCCAGATGATATCAAAGAACTTATAGAAACTTATGGATTATATCCAACAGAAAATACATCAATTATATTACATTTAACTTCCAGAAATGAATTAATAGAAGCGAATACAATCCATGATATTAACAATTTACCGAGTATAGTTGATAAGCCAACTACTCATAGTATTGTAAGTATTAGTAACGATTCACACACAAATAATATAATCTCTTCACAAGCAAGTACACTATCAATAAATCCTCTAGATTCTATTACATTTATTAATGGTAATGAAATATTCTACGAAACATCACGTTGTGGAGATTTACTAAATAAAAAACAATTATCTGAAAAAGAACTAATTAATAACATTGATAAACTTAATGCTAACCTTATACATAAATATCGATTAGATTCATTAGATGGATATTATGAATTTAATGATGTATTAAAAAATCATTATTTAAATAAAATTGTTAAAGAGAAAGTATCAGTAACAAATGAAGAAAAAGTTGATAGTTTATTAACAAACGCATTACAATATTCACCATACGAAAATGTAATTGCATTATTTTACGATAAAAATAATATTATAAAATCAACAGAACTATTAGGAACTGGTGATATTGATAGTGCTTGTGTCAATGTACGATTATTACAAAATAAATTATTAGACAATAAAATAAAGGGGTTTATGATTACACATAATCACCCTAGTGGTAATTCAAGAGTATCAGAGCAAGATATTAAAATGACGGAAAATTTAATTTTTAAAGCAATTGCCTTAAAAAAAGAAATGTATGATCATGTTGTTATTGGTAAATACGAAACTTATAGATTTTCAATGCGTATGAGCTTTCCACATAAAGCCCATGAAAGAGATGAAAAAAAACAGAAATCTAAATCAATGACATTTAGTAGATAATTAAGTAGTGCCTTACTATTATGGTAAGGTACTATTTTTATATAAAATAGTATTTTTATATTGTAATTATGTTGTTTGTATATTATAATAATAGTATAGATATAATCTTATTAAAGGAGTGATAATATGGCAGGATATCATAATTATAGTATGAGTAATAATGCTGTAGAGGCTTATCATACTGGAGAAAAACCTATTTCTAAATGGAAAAAATCAGACATTATTTCTGAAATAAATCAATATCAAAAAGAATTTGATTTACCAATGATTGATACTACAAAGTTTAAAAAAGTTAGCATAAAAGTAATGCGTAAGCATTTCTTAAGATGTAGTAGTTGGCATCATACCAGCTCTCACTATAATAAAACAGACTTTTATAGTATCGACGAAGATGCAATTGATAGTTTAACTATTGATACAATCAACAAACTAATTGAACAAACTAATTTAGAAAAAACAGAAGCTAAATTAGAAAAACAAGAAGAACGGTGGGAGTGCGAATATCTTATTTGGGGTGGAACTAGAAAACACCCGAAAGCAGAAGAAGTGATCGGAACTGGTACAATCATTGGTAATTGGTTCCATTTAGATAAAGGCGGTAAAAAGTTAATTACAGCTAATGATTTTAGAAAAATTAAACGTATTTAAGTGTATATATAATATTATTTTTATGTTGTAATTATATTAAAGCTATGTTATAATATAATTACAGATTAGAATTATCTTAACTACTACTTTTTACAAAGGGGTCTTAATTATGATTATCAATGTAGCCCACACAAAAGGTGGGGTAGGCAAAACAGCAATTGCAACAAATTTAAGTATTGCATTCGCAGCTCCAATACTAGATTTAGATATTCAACAATCTAGTAATCGGTTCTTTCAAATAAGAGAGGAAGAGGGATTAAATACCTTACCTGTCTATAATCATCTTACAAATGAACTTATTAATAGGTATAAATCAAATCCAAAGCACCACCTTATCATTGATAGTGGCGGTATGGATAATGATATAATTAGAAACGGGTTGGAAGTTGCAGATCTAATTATTACGCCAGTTTCATTGAGTCAGGTTGAAATATTCGGATTAGAAGATTTTAATGACCTTTTAAACTCTAGCGACATTATCCAAAGAACAAAAACCTTTGTTCTCCTAAATAACGTCAATTTAAGAGCTAAAAAAGAAATTGTTATGGCTAGAGATTTAATTGAAGGTGAATTCGATTTTAAATTATTAGCTACTATGTTAGGTAGCAGGAAAGCCTATAAAGAGGCTTATTCATTAGGTAGAAATACGGTTGAATTATCACCGTCATCTCCTGCAGGACAAGAGATTATTTCTTTAACTAATGAGTTAAAGAAACATATAAAAAAAATGAGGTAAATTAAATGGCACTTAGAACATCAAAAACATTAAAAGATAAAAAACAAAATATTACAGCTACAAGTAAATCCGAATTTGTAGCACAAGCTCCATTAACCGTAAAACAAACGAATAATAAGAATAATAAAAAAGTAATTAAGTCGATTTATTTCACACAAAATGAATTAGATTTAATTGAGAATTTTAAATCTAATACAAGTATTAGTAGAAATAAATTAGGTTCCGAAGCTATTCGGAATTGTATGAAGCATAATGGGGAGGTAACAATGATTCGCTCCCCAAAAGCGGAATATATTATGCGTACGATTACATTGGATCAAAACTTAAATAGCTATATTAAAGAATTAGCTAATGAGTTACGTGAGAGAGAAAGCACCTTGATTAAGATGCTGATGCTTGGTTATATTCAAGATTACGAAGGATAAATAGTATGGATAAAGAAGCTACTTTACAAAGATTAATCCAGTCAATTTATGAATATAAATATCTAGATAACTATTATAGCCCTCTATTAACACCTTCAGAACGTTTATTAAAACGTTTAAAAAGAAAATTTATAGAATGTCAAAAAAAACGAGAAATAAAAAAAATTGCGTCTCATTATATTAGTTTATGTATATTAAATAATGAGAGTACTATTGAAATTCCTTTACCTATCGATATGAGTAATTTAATAGATGAAATAAATCAAGCAGTAAATACTATTGTTAAAAACTATTCCAATAATGTATTGAAACTAAATTCAACACAATATAGATTATTAGATAATTATCAAAACAAATTTAAAGTTGAAACTAAATTAAATTTGACACAATACAAGTTATCCGAGGATTGTAAAAATCCGTTTGGAGTTGTTTTAAATTTAACTATAAATGACTTCAATACAATATATAAACAAGAATATATGAAATTATATAAATTCGAGCCATTTAAAAATAATGCAGATCCATATACAACAACGGCTAGAATTATTTATAGTACAGATATATTAAAGAACTGTATAGATGAAGCTAAAAATGCAGGATATGAATTAATTAATATAAATAAAAATCGAAGATTTTTATATTCAAAATTTACATGTATATTTGAAAAAATATAATAATTTTGCTTTTCACTACTATTTTTTATCGTAGGTGGATTTTTCGTTTAATTGACTATTACTATGATTTGCTGTATATTAGAAGTACCTCTTAGGGGGAAAAATATATAAAAAAAAGCTATAAATAGAGCAGGGATAAATTCCCTGCTCTATTTATTTATATTAAATTTTAATCAAGACAACACCTAATACATGATCTATAGGTACTGGTCCGATTTTTCTTGAATCATAGCTATTTTCTCTATTATCTCCCATGATGTATACCATTCCTGCAGGAACAATAAATTCATCTGTTGAGTCTGATTCTGTTGCATTTTTAATGTATGGTTCAACCAATACTACATCATTTACATATACATTACCGTTACTAATTCTGATTTTATCGTTAGGAAGTCCAATTACACGTTTAACCCACATATTTTGCCGTGCATTTCTTACTTTAAACATAGTAATAAAATCATTCATTGAATCATTAATAGCATCAATAAATGTACGCTGACGATCAATTCGACTGTCTATAACAACAATATCACCATGTTCTAATTTAGCATCTACTATACGTCCTAATCGATTAATTAATAAGTAATTACCTTGATAATATGTAGGTTCCATAGAGATTCCCATAACTCTTGTTGGCTGTACTAATAAGACATGTACTAATAATGCAATCGTACATGATATTAGTATCACAGCACACCATTCTAAAATGGTTTTAATTAACTTCATATATGACTCCTTTATTTTATATATTAGCTTCAACCCCCTACCGCCTGCCCCCATTCTTGGGGGCGTTGGTAACTTTCTATATTGCTAGCACAGATTCGCTACGCTCACTAGTACCACGCAATATAGAAAGTCCGATTAATTTCAAGGTATCAACCGCAGAAATTAACAAGAAAGAACTTGTAAATACCAATGATAAAAAATAAGATGTTGTTGCAATTAGGAAATCCAGAAGGACAGACTTCTCCCGTCATTTCTGACGAGAAAGTCCGTCACAATTAAAAGATGCCGTCTTATTGAGGGATCTCCATTGCCTGATCGTGACTATAGGTTTATGATTACCTATGCATTCTTAACACGCACCATAGTTTCACTCCACATGTAATCCGTTTCCAGATTTGAATGCTCTCCGCTTGACGATAACTAACAATTATCTTCGCAAACGCTTGCCTCCGCAGTCTCCTTAACCAATGTACCAGATAATTTATATCTGGGTTAGGCATATGAGGGTATGAATCCTGCTTGTCCCCTCTTAGGTAGCCATTTAGACGATCAGTGACACAAAATGACTCCCTGTACTCAAGTATTCTTTAGTTGAGCTGTACAATACTACTCTAGATTATACTGCCGACTCAGGCAGTAGTGGTACTAGGTTGTTAGTATTTTATCCATTCCCACTTTCCATTATTAGTCAATGGCAACTGTTATTATAAATAACTCGCTATTTAGTTTTTTAGTTTATATGACTAAATAAAAAAACAGCACGATATTGAATATCGTACTGTTTGCGAATCATTTATTTTTTCCTTATAAAATCTATATTTTTTACCTATTTTCCCAATTTTTATATTGAAAATAATTGTGTAAAATGCTATAATCTTTGTAAAAGAAAAAACAGTAAGTTTCGTGAATATGGTCTCGATATTCATGGATCCTGTAATCTACAGGTCTTGATTGGTAGCTACCAACTGCCAATCAAGGGCTGTTTTTTTTATTTATTAATAGTATTGTACACCCCTATGATGAACTTTGGCAATAAGAAAATTATAAAAATGAGATGAAGAATTTTATTCAGTAATATCATTCCATAATTTTGCCCATTGTTTATCTATATTAGAATAGGTAAAAAAGCCTCTATTATTATCTTGTTTAAAACGCCATTTACTAGTTTTTAAGAAATCATGTTTTTTATATGTATAGGTATGAGATCCATTTTTAAAAAAATATTCTTCTTCATTGGGTTCATAATCTAATGTTAATTTATCTAAACTAGTCATCATAATTCTAACCACGTCCTGCGTACCGTCAGATTGAATACACCAAGAATAGGTCGTTGTAAGTCGTTCATCAATTCCTTTAGTAATAAATCGATTAATATATACTAATGCTTTTTTTTCGCTTATATTAGCAGGTAATGGTAAATTGATACATAAGACTAAGAAAGCATTACTAAAACGCTCCCAGAACTCATTATAGCCAATTTTAGATACCCAAGATGGCATATTCACATGATTCCAATGAGTAAAATCAATCATATTAAGTTCTCCCCTATCGTATAAGGTCAAAGACAGGGTATATTGTGGTTTTACTACTACAGTTTGCATAATTAATTATCCTTTATTTTATAAGTTTTTGTAATTATTATAGCAAACGTAGTTAAAAAATATGTGACTATGGCTAAATTATCTCTTAAATTATAACTATATAGACATAGCAACAATAAAAAGCGGACACATTATAGTGTCCGCTTTATTTCATTTAAGGTTTTCCGATAATTAAGTAGTCTGCCTTTCTAAAGTTAATAGAGTCTAAGTATTGCATAAACTCACGACATTTATATGGATCCTTAGTTCTAGATTTATTTTTTCCTATTTCCTTCCAATATTTAAACACTAAATTTACAGCTTTAAGGCGTTCTACAGTAGTGTTAATCCCTTTAAATGGATAATTATAGCCTAGTAAAAAAATGCTAATTGTAACAGCCATTCCATTATCATCGTGAACTGAAATATTATCATGACAACTTAAACCGTCACGCAATAAATCAACAATTGTTTTTTGCTCTATATCTTTTATGGCTAAAAAAAATACCAATTCACTTGCATCAAGATATTGAATTATATTATTCGCATCTAATATACTTATTTGTTTCATAAATTTTTCTCCTAAATTACAAATTATTTCAATTCACGATTATTTAGATAGTCATTATATCTAAAAAGTCGTTTACCACAACCTGCACATACACACCATTGATTATATGTATAATCTAATCCGTCATACATGCTATCGTTGTCACACTCTTCACCAATTAAACTCTCTATATAAGGTACACTTCCCCTAACCCTTGCTAAAATAATAAATTCTGTAGATCCACAGTCTGGACAATATCCAAGTTTCTTTATTTTATTATATTCGTTCATATAACCTCCGTAAAAATAGTAGTGGTTAGTATCTAGTTGTATTAATTATTCTTTTTAAAGGTTACTTCTACTACTGAACCTTTATTATCTACTTTATATAAAATATATCCTGCATCTTCTCCATATACTTTATAATGCTTAAAATCCTCCATATTTTTATATCGTTTTACAGTATACATACCTGCAGGAGCTGTTCTATCAAAATCAGAAATTTGATAAATATATTCTTGTTGTTGCTTCTCAGCTCTTTCCCCTGTCATATCATAGCTTACTAATAAGAGAGCACACCAAAGTGAAATACCTAATAATATAAGAAAAATTATATTTACAATTCGATATTTTTGTTTATTACATTTTTTGCATAAATAATATGATATCCATGCTCCTACTATTAAAAACCCAAATATCACAAATAAATATTGTTCAAATAATTTAAATGCTGCTTCAACCATAATCAGCACTCCTTTGTAAAAAATAATAGCCGTGTTAATCCTATTATCGAACTTTTTTATAAGTAACTTCTATAGTAGAGCGATTACGATCATCTACTTTATATAAAATATATCCTGCATCTTCGGCAACACCCTTGTATTTTTCAAAATCATTGTTATTGTCATATTTTTTTATGATATACATACCTGCAGGAGCTGTTCTATCAAAGTCAGTTATTTTATGAATATATTGCTGATGTTGTTGTTCTTTCATGTTTTCTAATTTTATTTCTCCTGCATATGAAAAGCTTATAAGCATACTTACTAGTAATATAATAATCCATATAAAGAGATATATTTGACGATTATCAACTTCATTATAAGATGTATCATCATCATAATTCGCAAAACAAACTAAAGAAATAATGAACATTATAAATATAAAAATTATAATCCATACAATATAAGTATTAATAAACTTTCCAATTTCAACTATAATAGTTTCCATAATAACCTCCTAAGATAAGAAAAATATAGATACAGGAGAGCTACCTCCTACATATATAATAACATAAAAACAACATAATTACAATATTTTTTTTACAATAAAAAACGGCTACTATAACAGCAACCGTTCTACCTACTTTTTCATTTTATATGAAACTTATTTGATTTTTTCAAATATGACTTCAACAGAATTTTCATTATTAAGATTAACAGATACAATCTTATAACCCGCTTTAATTCCTGTAGTTTGATATGTATGAAAATCATCAGTTGTTTTATAAATCTTAATCACCTGAGTACCAATTAATGCCGATGAATCAAAACTATTAATACGTTGTTCGTATTTTTTTTGTTGATTTATTCCATGATTATTAGTAAATACTATGGAATAAAATATAGATATAAAAAGACATGCCATAATAGATATAAAAATTATTATGGAAATTTTCCATAAACACAAACCAACCTTTTCAAATCGATCATGCCATTTTTCATATACAACTCTTTCAGATTCAGATTTAGAAGTCTCAGCCATACAAAATGATATATCTCTAAATTTAATACAACATATTGAAATAATTAACATTGTAGCTAGAAAACCTATAATCCACCAACCATAAATAGTAATAAATTTAGCAACTTCATTTACAATAGTTTCCATAATAACCTCCTAAGATAAGAAAAATATAGATACAGGAGAGCTACCTCCTACCTACACAATAACATAAAAACAACATAGAAACTTATTTAATTTTTTCAAATATGACTTCAACAGCATTTTTATCATTAGTATTAACAGACACGATCCTGTAACCTGCCTTAATTCCTGTAGTTTGATATGTATGGAAATCATTAGATGTTTTATAGATTTTGATTACCTGTGTTCCAATTAATGCCGATGAATCAAAATTACTAATATGTTGTTCGTATACTTGTTGCTCTTTTTTTGTTTTATAGTTTTCATTTTCCATAACTAGAAATCCCCATAAAACAAATAAAAGTACAGAAATACAAAGTCCAATTATTGCCAATATATTGACTATTTTTTTATTATTGTTATAGCTACAGATAACAGCAAAACTACCAACGGACAATATAGGAACACTAAAACATAGGAATATCCACAAATAAGGGTTACTGCCATACTCCACTAAAAACTTAGTCATAACGACAACCTCCTAAATAAAAAATAGTAGTAGTAGTGGTAGTGGTTAGTTATCCTAACCTTTAATATAATTATAACATAATAACAACATAATTACAATATAATAAAGAGACGATTACCATTATAGATAATCGTCTCTTTTATTGTGTAGTTATTGTTATAAAACTAATGAATATATTTCACGTCCATAAAATACAATAATTATTACTACAAATGCGAGAAGCATTAATTTTAGATGCTTATTGAAATCTTTACTAAGTCTAAATCGAGCTTCTTCATACACAGGGTCATCTAAATCAAAATCTTGTAATGCATTAGGTATCACCTGCTTTAATATTTTTAACTCACGAATATAAACCAAATAGGTAGCAATTAATACAATAAACAATGGTAATAGTTTTAATAGCATATACAACCAAGAACTATATAGAATAAACCATATTATTCCCAAAGATGCAAATAAAACACTCTCTACAATTAATACCAGTAGCATAATCTTTATATATTTTGTATTAGTTGATGTATAATCAGTAAAATTTTGACTATTTTTATCGATTGTATTATTCATCTTTTGAAGGTTCCTTCCTTTTTAATGGCTTTTTTCTGGTGAGGTATAGATATAAATATCCAAAAACACAAAATCCAATAATAAATAGTGTTATGAATAATCTTGATTTCATAAATCCCATTAATACAAATACTATCAAAACTAATATATACCAAATTTTAGCATATTTGATAAATAAAGCTTTATAAAAATCAGCCCTCTTAACAAAGTAATTTTTAATGGCATTTACTGCTTTTTCTCTTTTTTGTAAATACCAATTACTGTAATCAAAATCAAGTTTTTCAAATTTCATAATCCCACCTCAAAGTATAGGTGCATAATCAAAGTGTTCAAATGCATTAAGATTAATTATTTTTTTTAGTTTTTCTGAATCAACATTTTTAAACGTAACAAATTTTATTTGTTTATCAGCAGTATAACCGATATGATCCGTTATATAAATTGATGAATCAAATACATGTATTTCATCTAATACATCATTAAATACACTAAATACCACTTCATCTAATGGGTGTTTAAAATTAATAGTGTCCTGTTGATGTAATAATTCTAGAATAACATATCGTTTAAATGAATATATTATAGTCTTAATCGTATTTAATTCAGCTTGTTTTGACATATTAATAGCTACCATGCAAGAAATTATAAATAGGAAAAAACAAGCAAAACCAAAATGATACCCCCAATAATTAAAAACAAACCAAATTAAAGGGTATCCTATAATAGAACCAATGATTATAAGCATAGAGCATCTGCGTTTATTAGACTCTATTTTTTCTAACTTTTTAATATCATCTACATAAATACTAAACTGTTCTTTAATTTGTCTATGTGCAAAAACATTTTCAACGAGAGTATCACCAATCATATATATCACTCCTTATCAGCAGTTATTTTTTAATTCAAAATATGTATATAAACAAGCTGTTAAAAATTTAGCAACCGACAAATTACATGATTTTGCATAAGTAAATAACCACTTATATTCATCACCGCTTATAGATGCACTAATAGTCGCATTAAGTTCTTTATTAGTGATACTAAGCTCTTTTACATTATTCTTAATCCATTCATGATCCTTACTAACTTGCTCCTGCAGGAACGTAATCATTTTATGGAATATATTTTTTCTTTCATAAACATTTAGATCGGCTAATTGATTAAACATAGTTCTATTAATAATTAATCTACAATTATTAGCACTTTTATATAATTTTTTCCCATGAAAAATTTCAAATTCTTGCATCGCCATATATACTCCTTTTATATATTTTATTCTATAAATTCCTATAATTTACCTAAACTAACATAAAAATTACCAACAAGAATTACTGTACAGATCCAAAATAGTAAAGAAGTTATAGTTAAAGCAGAAATTTTCACAATTGAAGATTTATGTGATCTAATAATTAATGAATTTAATAATGGTAATAATATTACTACAGCTCCCATTATGTACCAATAAATACTACCTACAAATCCTATATCCTTTAAATATACGATAAACTGATGCATTATATCTGACATAATGATAACGGAAGTTAACACAAAGAATGTTATTAAACCTAATATTATTAACTTCGTTCTCCCGCTAGATTCAAAAAAAATCCAACTACACACAAACACCCCAAGTGCTAAAACTGCTACCATTAAATAAAAAAGTAAATTTAAAATAACGTTTTCCATTATTTCACCTTTTAAACCTTTCTAATGTTCAAGTACAATAGATTTATACTTATATGTTACCATATTATGTTACCATATTATGTTACCATATACAACAATAATAAAAATAACTGCCATAAAGACAGTTATTTTTTAGTATTCACTTAATAGGGTAAATTTTTATATCCTCAATAAATATTTGAAAAGATTTATTTTCATATCCATGACGCTTTTCCCAATCACAATATGCTTTAGATAATTCCTTATCTAATTCTTCAATATGTTTAGCGTCCATAGGTGGAATATAACATCTTGACACATGTTTATCAGTATTATCAAACATTATATCAGGAAAAGTATATATCAAATTATCAACAATACGCCTTCCAGATAATTCAGGAACAAAAAAATAAGGATTAGATAATTCTATACTATCTAAACTATAACCGTTTTCTTTAGCCTCTTCAAGATAGTCTTGTATAGCCTCTTTTAAGCTATCTTTCGGTTCACTTATCTTATCATTAACAATATAACAAAACTTATTTTCATCTTTTACTAACATATTTATCACCTCTATAAAGTATATTGAACTAATTATTTTATATAATCTACAATATAGTAATTTTTTACTTCATCAGTAAATATTAAATAAGATTGATTATTATATCCGTACCGCTTTTCCCAATCGTTATATACTTTAGATAATTCCTTAGCTAACTCTTCAATATGTACCTCTTTTATAATGCATAACTGATCTTGTGCTATATAATCTGATGAGATGTCATACATAGATCGTGGCAAACTAAAGCATATTACATCAAAAATAGCTTGTTTACCAGATAATTCATGAATTAAAAAGAGTGGATTAACTATTCCTACACGATCTAAACTATAACCGTTTTTTTTAGCCTCTTCAAGATAGTCTTGTATAGCCTCTTCAATACTATCTTTGGGTAAACCAACTCTTCCGTCAATATACCAACAAAACTTATTTTCATCTCTTTTTAGCATCTTAATTCCGCCTTCAATTCTTGTAAAAGTTCATATTCAGTAATATTTCTATCTTCTAACTCTTTATGTAATGCTTGCCATTGTTTTTTATATGCTTTTCTATGTTTGTATAATACACGCATAGAAGGAAGATTATATTTTTTATAATACCAATGTTCACCAATTATATATGATAACGCAACTAAAATCATCAGAAATACATTGATAGGAGTTACAACCCTTGATGCAATTACTAATAAAACGCACGTTACAAGCATAAACAAGGCATTGATTAATTGAATAGTAGTCTTATTTTCACAATATAATTTGTAATCATATTGTTTACCATAAATGGTATGTACTAAATATTCTTCTATTGTTTGAGGTATATCACCTAACTCTTTACTTAAATCTTCCATAATCTTTAGTACCTTTACCTTCTTCATTTGAATTAGTATATGGCTTAACATATCCCTGTGATTTTGCCATTTCTTGCGACTTTAATTGTTCTTGTTTAGTTTCCATGTTTTTATATTTTCCATTTAAAATTTCTCTATCTACATTCATAACTTTAAATGAGTATTCTTTTTTCTCATTCAAATTTTGTACAGCTTGATCGTAAATAGCTCGTTGATCTGGATATTCAATAAATCTAGATAATTTAATACAGGAATCTTTATCATGAGGTGCTTGTTTTAATTCTTTTTCTACAAATTGAATTAAAACCTCTTGATTATTCGTTGGTTTATCCGAATCAGAAATAAATTGCATGTCATGTAAATTTTCTTTAAAACTACGGTTTCTACCATATTCTACATAAGAAAAACCAATAGCTTTTTCAAATTTATCCTGTACTTTATGAATTTTATCTTTTAAATATTCCAAAGGACCACCATGTTTTTCGTTTAGCTCTTGCTCAATACGTTTTTCATCATCTTCTGAACGAACAACACCTGCATCATCTTTTTCACTAATATAGTAGTAAATCGCCATTAATCGTTGACGTTTTTCTTCCATATAATGAATTGGATCATATCCATTTTTACACCCCTCTACAAACGCTGTAAATGGATCTCTTTTTGATAGTTCCATTATCCCTACGGTTCCTGCAGTTTGTTGATTAGGTTTTAAATTACTTTTAGATCTATCTTCTTCTGTTTCCCTTTCTCTTTTATCTCTCTTATAATTTTCATATTTCAATTCGTTTATGTTGTTACTTAATTCATTTATCTTTTTATCCGTTCTACTGATATATGGCGATAGTTCACCAGTTCTAATTTTTTCTGTTAATTGACTACATAATCCTTTTTTATCATGTTCAGAAGATATAATTCTAATATCATCTAAAGATTTTGCATTATTAATATTTTCTTTCGTATATTTAGCTAAATTATCATATGAAAAGTCTAATGTATTTTTTTTAAGTTGCTCCATATCATCACGAAGAGCTTGTACAAAATCTTCGTCTATTACAGAATCTTTATATCGTTCATCATTTGAAAACTTTTCTTCAATACACCTTATAATAGATTCCGCTGTACCGCATGCTTCATTTGCTTCTGGATCTCGTATATCCCCAAAATCCACATTTCCTATCTTATATCGTTCATCACTCATGATAACTCTCCTTATCTAGTTCGACTTTGATATGCTCTTAATTCCTCTAATTTTTTTAATTGTAATAATTTAAGTAACTGTTCTTTTTTTGCCCTATCTGGATCAACAGTTGTATTTGTATATTTACTTCCATATGAACTAATATAGCCTCCAATTGTGCTATATTCATTTTGAACTGAATTTACATAATCAGCGGTATAACTCGGTACATACGTTGAAACGTTACCAGGTCCTGCATTATAGGCAGCCAACGCTAAATTATAGTCACCACCGTATGTATCAAGCATTTCACGGATATATTTTGCTCCACCTTCTATATTGCCTTCTATAGTAGAAGAATCAACACCAAGACCACTAGCCGTATCAGGCATTAATTGTGCAATTCCCATAGCACCTGCGGAACTTACAGCATTGTTATTAAATTTACTTTCTATACTAAACACAGAAGCTAAAAACCGTGGGTCAATATTATATTTTGCCCCTTTATCCTCTATAACAGAACCAATATAATCAGCCTGTTCTGGATTATATTGTCTAATATAATCAGAAATAGGTTGAGCATTACCAATTGTAGGAATAACTGTAATTGTAGCTACCAACATATATTTTACTAAATCTTGTACATTCATATATATACCCTCTCTATATTGACTTACTATCATATATTTAATATGATAAACATGTTCTTTGTTTTGACAAAGAATACACCAAAGCGAAAAAGCTACTCTTATGAGTGGCTTTTTTGTTTTATATAGCACTATTCCTGTTTACTATTTACAACTGGATCGATTGTAGATACTAAATCAATAGAGTTATTAATTAATGCTATATTATTACGAATAAATTCAATAGCTTCACTTAAGGCTTGCCGTTTAGCTTTTATTTCATCAAGTCTTTGACTTTCTGATTTACCACTATCATTACAAATATCTGCAACAATACTATTGTAATTAATAAGACTATCTACATTTTTTTCTAGATTTGATTTAGCCTCAGTCATAATAGCATACACATCTTGAATGGATTTACGTTTATCAGTAATAGCCTGTTCTAATTTTCGTTCTCGTTCTTCTTTTTCTTGTTTTCGTCTTTCTTGTAAATCAAAAGCATCATTAAGAACTTCTTCAATAGCTTTTGGTAATGATACTTCAATCCTAGACCTTACCGTTTTAATAATATTTTTATTGATTCTACGGTTTTCATTATTAGCATCAGCTTGTTCTAATTCTTTTAATTCTTTTCTAGCATCTTCAACAGCATTTTTAATGGCATCAATACCTGAATGTTCATTAGACGTAATAAAAGTTTGTAATTCACGCATTTTATTTTTGCGTTCTGTTACAACTTCTTCTGGATCTAATTTTTCATCTGACTCATCATCTGTATACGTTTGTACAGGTGCAGGTTTCTGTTCTGTGTTTTGTTCCTGTTGTTTTACTTCTTCTCGATAATTTTGCTCATCATCGTCTGGTCTATCATCATCTGGTCTATAATCGTCAGGTCTATCATCAATTATTTCATTATCTCTTAAATGTTCATTATCATAAGATCTTGTATACTCCATATACAACACTCCTTTCTAAATAGCCCCTACCAAATATAGGGGCTTATTTATTTATCGTGTCCTACTTTTTTCTTTTTCAAGTTTATTAATGTAACGACCAATTTGATCTCTTGAAGCAATAATATGCTTCATTTGATTGTCACTAGGGCTTTTACCATTGGCAAACTTACCATCACGAATTGTATTTTTAATTCGCTCTACTGTAAATTTGGCATATTCTAAATCATGTTTTGTTCGCTCAAAGAAATCTTCTCGCCCACCATGTTTATTGTCCATGATTTTTCCCCATTCACCTTGAGATAAATAGGCATTATTTTGTCTATCAAATTGTAGTTGATCCACAAAAGTCGCTAGTACTTTTGCTTGTTTAACACTACATTCTTTACCATTATTAAATTTATGGTATTGAAGTGTATTATTAGCATGACGAATCCATAATCCTTTATCTTTTGGATCCATAGCATTAATTCTAGCTTCTATTTCTTTTCTATTTTGACAAATTTCATCAAAATTATCTTTAGAAATATAATATTTTTTGTCAGGAATACGGCTTATAACAACAGGCTCTTGATACCCACCATTTTTTGTCCAAGTAGCCGTTTCTTCTTCTACAGCACGTTGTATTTTAGCATAATCAAGGCCTCGTTCCTCTGCTAGTTTAGCAAGCCTTTCTTCTATTGATGTATCTTGTACAACTTCCCTTTTAGGAGCTTCTGGTATTGGTGGTGGAGTTACATATGATAAATTATCTCTTGTCTTAATTTCTTCTAAGCTTGGCAACTGTTTATCTTGTTGATTAGATAGTAGTTTATTTATTTCTCTATCAAACTCTGAAATAACCTTATTATTACTGTCAAGATTATATTCTTTATCTAAATCATTTAAATACTTATATTTACCATTAACATATTTCATAACATTAATATAAATATTATTTTCAATTAACATTGCATCTAATTTTTCAAGAGACTCATAGAAACTATTTGGTAGTACCTCTAATTTACTTCTTGTTTTTATATCTTCAATAGATTCTCTAAATTGTGGTTTATTTTTATAGCTGAATTCAGAATTAAATGTATAATTGTCTATTGTTAATCTATTACTATCTGCTAACTTCAAAAACTCTTTATCAAATGTTCTGTTACTTAATTTAGCAATATGAATATTTTCAGCTCTGTCTGATAAGTATTTTAATAATGAGCTACTTACTAAAGCATGATCGTTCTCACTAGCTAGCTCTACTTCTAACTCTTTTGCTAGCTGTTCAATTGATTGATAAAAGCTATTTGGTAATACCTCTACTTCCAATCTTTTTTTCAAAAAATCAGAATACCCAGTAATATACTGTGCATATTTATTGCTAAAATCTTCACTAAATGTATAGTTATCAATAGAAAATCTATACCCTTTTAATGTTCCATGTTCATTTATATACCCCAACATAGAATTTTCCATTGTTTTAATAGCACTAAATACTTCTGGGTGTTCAAATAAATAATCGGAAACCCAACTTTTGACTTCTTTACCACCACCAGAATAATATAAATCACTACTTACATATTCTTCATTCGCACGACCGTAATCTTCAAAAAAAGCAGAATCCGCTTCTCTTATAAATTCGCCATAATAACTATCTATAAATTCATCAGTTACATTCGATTCAACAGCTTCATAATATGATATAGGTAATTTATCTATATTATGTTTACTTTTAAAATCCTCAGTATACATTTTAACCAATTCAAAAATATATTCATTATTACCACGAAGCCAAATATCTTCACTATTAGTAATAAAATTTCTAGATGAATTTACATCATATGGTATGTTAAAACGTGCTAGATTTTCACGATTATAATCATCATATGACTTTTCAGGTAATGTTGGTCCTATAAATTTTGAACTAATATTTTCAGAAAATACATAATCATCAAGTTTAAACTGGTTAAATTCATCATTAATATTTATGTTCTGCTCTTTAGTAATATTATTTTCTTGTTCTTGTTGCATACGCTCTTTACCTAAAGAGTAAATGTTTTGCTCAATGTAATCTACAATTTTAGATGCATTTGTCATTGCTAAATCTAATGCATTTGGATTATTTTCAATCGCATCTGCCCAAGACTTTAAATACACAGCATGATTATTTAATCGTTCTTCTGTCATAGGTAAACCATATTTTTCAGATAACATGGCAGCTGCAAATTCGGCATTTAACTCTTCAAGAGCATAATCTTCAAGCGTGCCAAAACTTTTACCTAACTCTCGATTTAAACGATCTTCATGACCTGTAGAATGTGCAATCTCATGTAATGCCGTTGCATAAAAGGCTTCATTAGATAAAAAATAATCTCGTCTTGTAAGATGAATTGTATCTTCACCAAGAGAATAATAATTTTTACCGCCTCCGTCATATACAATAGGAGCTTCTGAACCAACAAGAATAGTTTCACAATTTTCATGAATTTCTGTTTTAGTTAGTTGTTTTTCATCAACAAGAGGTGGAAAATTGTCACAACATTCTGCACTAAAAATATTAGTAGGTTTATTAATCCAAATATCACGCTTATCGCCAATAAGCATTTGAGCTCTACTTGGATTTTTCTTTTCGATTCGCTTAATCTCTTCTTCCCATTCTGGAGTACCATATTCAAAACGCTTATTATATTCAATTCGTGCAATAGCTTTTGTACCTTTACGAATACGAATTTCAGGCTCGTCCTTAGGTCGTTTAGCATTCATATTTTGAACACCTGACATAGTTACAAATCTTGGATCATTACCTGTCCAATTAGCAAACGCCAGTCTTTCATTTCGTTCACTTTGAACAGCCTTAAATTCTTCAACTTCTCTTGGTGTTAAATTATTTTTTTGACTTAATGCATTATAACGCTCTTCGTTATGCGTTGCATTGGCTTTAAGCTCAGCATTTCTAAGATAACGCAAGCGATTACCAATAGCAATTCTAAAGATATTACCGCCTTTATAAGTAGTGCCAGTAATCGTATTACGATAATTTGGGTTAAGACTAATCATTTCATTTGCCCATGGTGCTAATTTTTTATCACCATTACTAGCATCGCGAAGCATATCAACCAATATTGTTGCTACTTCTTTGCGATCATCTCTATAATTGTATGGCTTTTGATGAATCTTACCACCTGTCCGTTTGGATTCACCAGTTTCTAAATCGATTTGACCTTTAATAGCCATATATACACTCCCTTATTCTGTAACATCTAAATCATCTAAAATCGCCTCTTCAAGGGTGAACACTTCACCCTCTTCTTCCTGCTCTAGAGCTTCAAATTGTTCATCACTTTCATATGTTGGTAAATCTAAAATATTAATACCGCCAATTTCAGCATAATATTTTGTGCCTTTAATAATCATAAATAAGTCCTCCTCTATTCATTATTTAAATGCATCTTTTACTATATTTTTTTTCTTATAATCGTTCCAATCTTTAGCCTTAATAACATGCTTACAATTCGGATAATTACCACACCCATAATAAAAACCAAACTTACCGTGCTTTTCAATGATATGTCCACCACATTGATCGCACTTGATATACATAGGATTCTTTTTAGAATCACATGGTAATTGCTTTTTGCAAGCCTCATTATCACAACGATAATACGTGATTTCATCGCCATTATCATATTTAAAATACTTACGCTTTAATATACCTGTTTTACAAACAGGACAAGTAAAACCTTGAGCCTTTACATTGCTACTTAACGTATCACTTGTAGCTAACAAGGACTTAATATAAGTAACTACATTTTGAAGTACTTGCTGTTGTGTAAGTTCTCCGCTTTGTACTTTATCTAATTCCAATTCCATAAGTGCTGTATATTCAGCATTTTGGAATTCTTTTGGGAACATAGGAAACATATCAATCGCAAGTTGCGTTGGTACTAAATTTTTCTTCTGTAATGCTACATAATTCTCTTTAATTAATTGGTCCACAATATCAGACCTTGTCGCAGGAGTACCAATCCCTTTTACTTCTTTTAGCTTTTTAGCTAATTCTTTGTCAGGACTTGTAATATTTGTCATGGCTTGAATTATTGAACCTGCTGTATATCGTTTAGGCGGTTTTGTTTTTCCTTCATTTACATAGCAAGAGTCTGCCATATAGATTTTACCTTTTTCTAACACAAAAGAACCTGTTACTTCTTTTTCGTCTGTATCAGATTCTTCTTTAACTGATGCAGACATAGAAGAAAGTTGTTTATAGCCTTCTTTAACGACATTCTTTACGTTTAAAGTCAATGTAATATCATCATTAACTTTAAATGTAGCCGTGGTCTTATCATAGGTAAATGGATCCATAAACATAGATGCATATTTTTCAGCAATAATCTTATATACAGCTAATTCCTGTTCACTAATTTCTGTTAAAGGTTTAGTAGTAGGAATGATTGCATGGTGAGCTGTAATTTTCTTGTCATTAAAAGGTATTGGTTTTTCAATCATACCTTTCTCTGGCGGTACAATCGCTACATCAAATAAGTTAGCTTGTGCTAAATTATCTAAAATCACATAACAGTCGTTTAACTGTCCTTCTGGTAGATATTTACAATCAGAACGTGGATACGTTGTCAATTTCTTTTCGTAGAGTGATTGTAAAATTTTCGCTGTTTCTTTGGGAGTTAAACCCAATCTTTTATTAACTTCTGTTTGAAGTGTGTCCATGTTGTAAAGTTCTTTTATTTGTTCTTCAATACGCTTCTCTTCTAATGTAATAAGTTCGCAGGGTGCGTGTTCAATTTGCTTTTGAATAGCTTCCGCTTCTTCTTTAGTATCAAATTTCTTAGGATATGATACTTGTACTGGTTTATCACCACCTAAATTCATCGTAGGACGTAACGACCAAATAGGCTTTACAACAAAGTTCTGAATTTCTAATTCACGATTAATAATCATAGATAAAACAGGGGTTTTAACACGACCAATGCGAATAACTTCTGTAAAGTTTTTCTCACGTCCAACTGATGTTATTAATCGTGTTAAGTTCATACCAATTAGCCAATCAATGTATGCTCGAGCATCACCTGCAAGAGATAGTCCTTTGAATTTCTGATTATCTGTCATACTGCCTAATGCTTCACTAATAGATTTATCATCAAGAGCATTTAAAAGGAGCCGTTTTACCTTTGCAGTTGCTTTACATAGCATTAATACTTCATCAACTAAAACTTGACCTTCTCTATCTGGGTCTCCGCAATGAATAATAGTTGTTGAATCTTTAATAAGTGCTTTTAACTTATTAAATTGAGCCGATGCCTCTTTATAGACAGATTTTTTAAATCGAAATTGTTCAGGAATAATCGGTAGTGTTGATCTATTCCATGATTTCCATTTTTCATCATAAGTAGAGGGCTTTTCTAAATACACTAAATGCCCAAAACACCAAGAAATAGCAATTTTTTGGTTAGCATCAAAATAGCCTTTTTTATCTTCCATAGGCTTAAAACTAGCTCCATTTTTATTAAAATAATCTACTAGTCCTCTAGCTACAGAAGGTTTTTCAGTAATATAAAGCTCCATATGTCCTCCATATATAACAAAGAATTAACACCAATCTTGATCATCAACACGGTCAAACGCATGAGCTTGACTCATTTTTTGAGTATGTCCAGTAGGTTTTAATGCATTTGATAAATCTCTTAAAACATGATTACCAATAGCTTTTGTATGTGTTGTTACACCTCTTCTATTGATATCCTTATAAAGTTGTTTTTGTGTTGTTTTTATTTTTTCTTTTCGTTGCTGAACAGTTGTCATCTTAGCCTGTTTAACAAGGTCTTTGATATTAGGCGGTGTATGCCGTTCATATACAATCTTAATTTCTTGCTTCATAGCTAATATATCGTTATCAACGCTTGTTGTTGGTTTCCCTTCACGCAATAAATAATTACGTAGATACTCTTTGGATTTAAGTATTTTTTGATACTTAAACAAAGCTCCACCAGATGCCTTATTAATAATTCGATCTTTATAATAAGCATCTGGTTTTTCTGCATCAATTTTGATTTTCTTTAATCGATTTAAAACAGTTTGATTTACAACACTTTCAAGCATTGTATGCTTATCTTTTATATTGTGTTGTTTAGTCAAAATATCTCGTTTTTTAGGAACCGCCTGCAACTGTTCTTCTGTCATTTGCTTAGTAAGTGTTGTCATTAAGCTATTAATTTTAAGTTGAGCAAATTTTAATCTATGTAATTCATAACCACGTTCTTGCTGACGTTTAGAAATAGCATCACTATAACGATCTTTAATTTCAGACAAGAATTGATTTCTCTGTGCAATAACAGAATCATTTCTTCTAGTCATAGCATCTTTTATATCATCAGAAGATAGCATTTTCTTTACATCACGATTTAGTTTAACTAGCGTATTTTTAACCATATAATAATCACCCATACTAGCTTTATTGATTAATTGTTCAACATAATAGCGTGTGGTAAATGGTTCAAGCTTATTATATTTTTCAATACGCTTATCACGTTGTTCTTTTGCTTGTTGTTCTATAGCAGGCGTTAAATATTGTTTTCTGATTTCATCAATTCGATTTTGAATTGCTTTAATTTCAGAAGATAAGGCTGTGGTATCTTCACCTTTTTCACGCTGATATTTTAACAAGCTATATCTACTACGTAATTTTTCAGTTTGTTCTTTTAATACGTTGTTATTTTGCTTATTAATTAAAGCATTTTGATACACTTCAATAGATCTAGGGGCATACTTAGCTTGTTCAGTTTTCGCTTCATCATGCTTTCGTTGTGCCTCTTTTTGTATATCAGGAGTCCAATACGCTTCATAAATAGAACGAAGCATCAAACTGCCTTGTTGTACCATATGTAACTGCTCCTTAATTGGCAACCTTAAGATATGTTCAGCTACATAAATACGATTATTGGCGTTATCTAATTCACGACTATAATTAGATAATTCTTCTTGATCCACAGAAGATAATACCGCCATAATATCATCTTCTTCTGGTATGGATCTAAGTTCTCCTTCATGTTTAATCAGGGCATCATGTTGGAGTTGTAAATCTGCAAGTAATAACGGTTTATCCTTAACATTTGTTAAAAAGTTTTCTTGTTCTTTTAATTCAGCATCATACGCTAACATTCTTGTAAGTTCACTAGGCGGTTCTACACCTTTTGGTACATGAATTTGTTGCGTTTTAATTAATTTATTAGCAAAGAAATCAACAGGATTTTTCGCTACACGAATAAGGTTTTTAGCCTCTTTAGATACAACGTGGAACATATAATCTCTATGTTCCTGCATAGGCTCTTTTGTTTTATCCATATCAGCAATTTTTTCTTCAAGAATGCGGTTTAATATACGCTCTCGTTCAGCAGATATTCGCTCTTCAATAATTGCTGGAACACCTGTTATTTCTTCTGTTGCAGAATTAATAATTTTCGTCATTACATTAACATACCGATGAAATGTTTTTCTCGGAATGTAAGGTAATACATTATCTGGAAGGTCTTGCCCTTCGACTTTACCAGATTTATAAAGTTCTTGTTTTTGAGCTTTTAAGCTTTTAGCAGAAATTTCTTTATTGATACCATTTTCTTTGTACTTTTCATTAATTACATCAGCTACAATTTCTCTAACCTCATAATATTTAGAAGTACTTCTATTTCCTGCCCAAGAACGATCTTTAGACGCACCGCCAATGATTTCACCATTACGGCTACGACCCTTTTGCTTAAAGTATTCTTCTTTAGAAAAATCTTCAATTCGTTTTTCATTCAATCGTTCAGAAAAAACAATATGAACATGAGGATTTTTAATCCCATGAATTTTGCTATCTACTTCATGGATAGCATAGGAATATGGATTATTTGGTATAACTTCATCAATAAAGCGTTCAACAATATCTATTTGATCCTCAATAGATAATTCGTTAGGTAATGCAAATTCAATTTCACGATAAGAACGTACATCATTAACAGCTACATTTTCCCAAAACTCACGAGCATTTGTTGCCCATTTTGGCATATTACCACTTTTAGTTGTTACCAACTCATCGCTACGATGATTATATTTACCTTCTCGATTAATATAATCAAGATGTGGCATAGTTTTATTGCTATATCCAATATTGATAGTGCAATGATATGTAGCCATTTGCATTACCCTCCTTTCATTTTTTGTTCATTTTTAACGCTTTATTTTTTTGTGCTTTTTGCACATTTTTACCAAAATGCGGTACGCATTTTCTAACTTGCTGAACAGCAAGCCCACGACAAGTCTGAATTTTATAGATAAATCCTAGATTTAGATATAAAATTTTGACTTGTGTAAGTGGGCATTCCTAGTTTTTTAAAAATCTGGTCTAAAGCCAGATTTTATCTACCGCGACAAGGTCGCGTTTTAAAATTCCCACTAAGACTTCCAGTCTTATTTGTAATTTTACATTCTAATTCTATCATTTAACACAGTAATTGTCTATTGTTTTCTGTGGGGGGAAATGATATAATCTAATCATAAATAAAACTGGATTTTGACAAGGAGGGTTTTAATGTCAAAAAATGAAAATCAAACTATTGCATCGAATATCGGTCGTGGACCAGATATTAATGCAAACATTAACGTAGCCCAATCTATACAGATTCAAAAATGGCAACGGATCGCTTTTGCATCTGCTGTAATTAGTCTTGTATCTGTTATTGGTTTAGTTTATGTTTCTACACGTTCTACTTTTATCCCTTATTTAGTTCAAGTTGATGAACAAACAGGTTACGTTAAATCACTTGGTTCATTAGAAGAAACTTCTATGAAACCAACTGATAGTATCAAGGGATATTTTCTTTCTCGCTTTGTTGAAGGTATTCGTTCTATCCCTGCTGACAAAAAAGTATTAAACGAAAACTTTAATAGAACAGCCCATATGTTTACAGAGGAATCTGCAAACAAATACAAAGAATTATACCTACCAACTATCAAAAAAAATATAGAAGAAGGTAAACGGAATTACGTTAAAATTTTATCTGTAACTGCCGTTCCAGATTCTAAAGATTCTTATTCTGTAAGGTGGCAAGAAGAAACAACATCTGGTGGACAAGGTAAACCAATCGTAAGAGCATATTCAGGTGTATTTACTTTAAAACAAGAAAGCGTATCAGATAAAGAATTACTTGTATCAAACCCTATGGGATTATTCGTTAAAGATTTCCAAATTTCTGATGAAGGGATAGTTGATGAAAAAGCTTCTGTATCTAAAGAGCCAACACCTCAACCTACCCCACAACCACAACAAACAAATCCACAACAAAATACACAAACACAACAATCAACAACTCAACAACATCAACATTAAGGAGATAGATCATGAATATAAAAGTTAAAACATCATTACTAGTAGCAATGATTGCTACTAGCACAATGACATTTAGTCCAGTTTTCGCAGAAGAAGGAGTTGTATATTACCCTACTTATACAGATCAGACAGCTCATGTATATACATATAATCCTTGGACACAATTTGAAATTAATACACAAGTTGGTCGTGTTACAGATATTCAACTTCGTGGAGATGAAGTTGTACAAAAAATCGCAACTGGCGATAATGTAAGATTTAAAGTTGATAAAGATATGGTCGCAGGTATACAACATGTATATGTAAAACCTGTAACCAATAATTTAAAAACAAACTTTATCATTAATACTAATCAACGTGTATATCGGTTAATTGTAAATTCAACAAGAGATGATGGTGAGTATGTCATTCTTTGGGAATACCCAGAACTAGACAAACAAGATAGAATGCGTCAAGAAGAAGAAGAGCGTTCTAGATTAGTTGCATTTAACAATAAGTTAAATCAACTAAGTAATACTAAATTCACTCAAACTTATACTATGAAAGCTCATAATGTAAATGAAGAATATGTTCCAACTAAAATCTTTGATGATGGAACAAAAACATATATTGAATTACGCAGGGAAAATAAAAATAACTTCCCAACTTTCTATCAAATTGACGATGCTAACAAAGCACAATTATTAAATTATCGTCTAAAAGGTGAATTTATTGAAATTGATAAAGTCGGTCAAAAATTCAAAATCCAATTCAGTAAAAATTCTTGGATTGACGTAAAACGAAAAACAGAAAATAAAAAAGCTGATAATGGAAAAATTAATAAACAATTAAATAACAAACCTGTAGATGTTGTTGAACTTGCAAAAACACTAACTAATACACCAAATACCGTAGCTGTACAAGAAAATTACACACCACTCAAAGAGCGAATGTATCGAACTAATTTAAACACTATGGCTGAACTTAATCAGGCTTCTATGAAACCTGATACTAAAGAAATCGATCAACAAATCGCTCAATTACAAGCGGATTTAGGTATCGGCAGTCAAAGTAAAGCAACACCAACGCAAAAAACAAAGGACGAACAAGAAGCCCAAGATATCCAAATTAAAATTAATCGGATTCAAGAAGGTACAAAATAACCGTCCTCTTCCCCACTTTTAATTCGCCCCAAGGCGAAATCATTAATAAATTAATACATGTAATAAACTATCCTAGCTTATTACATGTATAACAATTTATTAATCTTATAGTTTTAACACGTTATCAGTATTAAGGAGAAATACTATGGCAGATACTAAACTTGATTTGGAACCTACCCCAGAGGAACCCAAAAAATTAAATAAAAAGGTAGTCGGTGTTGTTATCGCTATTCTTATTGTCGGTATTGGTTATTTATGGTTTGGTGGCGATTCCCAAGAATCAAAACCAACGACTAGAACGGAAGAATCTGTAAATAAAAATAAAATAACAGCTGATGATAAAGCTAATCGCTTAGCAAATGATGAAAAGTTTCAAGAAGAACATGATCATAATCATGATCATAGTCATCAATTAACACCACAACCTACCCCACAATCTCAACCACAACAGCAACAAATAAGTCCAGAACAACAAGCAGAAATGCAAAGACGCTCTGCAGAATTAGCTAAAAAAGCCCAAGAGCAAGCACAAGCTGAACAAGCTGAAAAGCAAGCCAACAATTCAGACATTTTCTTTAGTTTCAGTAGCAATAAAGGATCTAATGCTCCAGAACAAGAAGGAACTAGAACTTTATCTGATATGTGGAGAGAAAGCACAGGTCAATCTTCTAATGGATCCGCAAACGGAAGTTATAACAACTCTGTAAACAATAACTACAATAACAACACTAATGACGGTTACATTACTGTTGTTGGTTCTCAACGATAGGAAGGAATATACTATGAAACTAAAGAAAACATTACTTATAGCAATGCTTGCTATTGCTACTTCTTCTATGGCATTCGCATCAGATACAACAAATTATTATGGCGGTCAAAATACTTATGATCGCTACAACGCAAATAGTACAAATAATTTTAGCGGTCAAGCTAAAGCTGATGAAGTATTACAAGCAGGTACCGTTATTCCTGCTACATTAATCACAAGAGTGACATCAGATAATAGTAATAGCGTTGTAACAGCTGTTGTAAGACAAGATGTATATGACAGCGTAACAGGCAATAACGTATTAATTCCTGCAGGTAGCCGTTTAATCGGTGAGCCAATGGGTATGAATGGCGGACGTATTAATATTGCATTCCAACGTGTTATTTTTCCTAATGGTAACTCTGTTATGCTCCCTAACTATGAAGCGATTGACGGACTCGGTCAAACTGGCTTAAAAGATAAATATTCTACGCATAGTTGGGTGAAAACTAGAGCCGTATTGACAGGTGCTATCTTTGCAGGTCTTGCAGGAGCTGCGACTAATAATTCTAGCCATACAAATAATAACAATAATAGCAATAGTGCATATACAGAATCAGTATCTGATTCTGCTTTAAAAAGTGCCATGGCACAAGCTATTAGTGGTATGACCTCTATTGCTACACAAAATAGCAGTTCCGTTCAACCAACAGGAACAGTCCGTGAAGGTTATCAATTTAATGTCATGCTTCATGCAGATATTAGAGTGAAACCATATGTACAATAATTAAAAAGTAGCCACCCTGCATTTAGGGTGGCTACTTCCCCACTTAGTATTAGAAAGGATTTTCATGAGTGTATAACTTTATAATTGGTGGGATTATTACGTGTATGGGCTTTTTTATATCTAATACCATAGCCATTACACTATTAATGAAAAAAACATCAGCCCCACTCACAGAGGGTATGTCAAAAATAGGAATCCTATATACAAATCCATTCGGCTTTATAGATTTGTATATGGAGTTCCATAAACAGGCTCCTAAGATATTTTCTACACCGTTTGACACCTATCTATCAGCTTGTTTCGTTAGCCTCGTTGCAGGGCTTATAATTGCGATTAAAATAGGTACAAATAAAGAACTCACATCTCATGGTACCGCTAAATGGGCTACGTTATCCGATTTAAGAAAAATGAAATCTATTATGACTCCTAAAGAATCTAATAATTTATCAGGAGTTATTTTAGGAACATGGTATACAGGATTAATTGATTATGAAAATTTACATAAATTTTTATCCAGTATTAGAAAAACATGTACTCAAATCGGTAAAAAATATAAGTTTTTATCATTCCTAAACATTAATGATAAATCATTTCGGCGTATTTTCATTACTTTTCAAATCCTATTTTTTATAAATCGATATTACATTGTTGATAATAACCCAACACATGTTATTATGATTGCCCCTTCTAGAGCAGGTAAAGGTGTTGGTATTGTTATTCCTACATGCTTACAATGGAAGGGTTCGATGATTGTATCTGACTTAAAACGTGAAAATTTGCGTGAAACAGGTCCATATCGAAAGCATGTACTCGGTCATAATGTAATTGAGTTTGCTCCTACTGATCTACGCCCTACGGCTCGTTTTAACCCATTGAATGAAATTCGTTGGGGTACGCCAGACGAAGATAAAGACGTTGGCAATGTTATTACCTTATTAGTTGGTGCTCCAGAAGGTAAAGATGCCCATTGGAAAGCAAACGCCATTGATATTATTACTGGCGTTGTAGTGCATTTAAAATATGCTCATGCAGTAGAAAATTATAAAAATAACTTAATGCCACACGATGAAGGTTATATTGAAACCAATATGTATCATGTATACGAATTTTTATCTACAGGTGGCTTTGATGAGGACGGAGAAGTTTTCGACGTCAAAGAAAAATGTTTGAGAATTATAAATGAATTTGAACATTTTCCTTGCAATATGTGGGTGCATGGTGAAACATCAGAACAACCAATGATTCGCCGTAGAATTGATGAATCTAACGTAGATAATATTGCTACAATAACAACAGAATCAGCAAGAACACCTAAATTACACCCAGTTGTTAAAACTAAATTCTCCTCTTTTGTAGCTAAAGAGGGTGGCGAATTTGCAGGTGTATTGTCATCAGCAGTTACAGCATTAATTATGTTTAGTAGTAAAACTATTGTTGAAAACACATGTACATCTGATTTTATTATTGGCGATATTCGTGGCTTATCTAAACCAACAGATTTATTCTTAGTTGTTCCCCCTTCTGATTTGGATCGTGTCAAAAATTTATTCTCCTTTATCTTCCAAATTATCACATCTCGCATTATGGAAGATGAAGCAAAAGCTAAACGTCAACGCCCATGCTTGCTACTCATTGATGAGTGGCCAGCTTTTGGTAAAATGACAGAATTAGTTAGAACTACAGGCTATTCAGCCTCTTATGGATTAAAATTTTTACTCATTGCTCAAGGTATAGACCAAGTATTAGGGGTTTATGATAACGATAAATCTTATATGACTTCAATGCAGACACAAATTTACTTAGAGCCTCGTGACGAAACTACCGCTAAATTCGCATCAGAAGCAATCGGTGATGTAACACTAAAGCAAGAGTCTACATCAACGTCTGGGTGGTTTAGTCGAACTACCGTATCTACCTCTGAAATTGGTCGTAAATTAATTGACCCTGCCGAAGTAAGGCGGTTAGGCAATAATGCTTTAATCTTTATTTCAAATGACGGTAAATCGGTCAATGTAAAATCACCTAAAAATAAATGGTTCCTTAATGATGAAATGATTTGGAGACTTAATACAGGTAAATCGTTAGATCCTCATAATTTAATTGGTTTACGACCTCTTGATATCTATAAAGAGCCTATATTTGCTTCCATTCAGTTTTTACAAAAAGAAGAGTTTGATAGCATTGAAAAAGATTTTACAAACGAAGGAAAAGATTATACGCGATCAGGTCAAATGACAAATGCCATTAATCTAATTACTGAATTTAAAAATCAACAAGAAGAAAAAGAATATATGCCTCTATTTGAAGCCTATATTCGCTTGCAATTCTTATTAAACGAAGCATTTAATACAAGAAATCAATTAACTAGTGCTGATAAAGGGTATATACCATACGATACTGATAATGTACACGCTACAATCAATCGAACGGTGTATGGATTAAGAGATAGTATAGATAAAATGCTTGTTTATTTACTACATCGTCAAGGTTTTTTAACAGATAAAACAAAATTAGACGATGAGTATTTTATTAACCATACACTCTATCATGAATTACATGAAAAAGCATATAATTCAGATAGAGCATATAAAGTGTATTTTGATTCTTTAAAATCAATCATTCCTGATGAACCAAAGAATGAAGAAGAAATCGATGCATATAATCAAATGCTTGTAATAAGACGTGATACTATGCTTGCTATCATGGATCGCCGTCAGAAATCAAATGTATTAGAGTTAAATAAGGAGAAATTATCAGCATGACAACAAACGTAAAAGACGACATTCAAGCTTTATTAGAAACGATTGAAAAAGAAAAAGAACGTGAACAAAAAGCAGCGATGCGAAAAAAAGAAAAAATCCGAAAACTAGATGCAAAGTTAAAAACAGCACTAGTAAACGGATTAAAGGAAAAAGGCTATGATTTAGCAACAGATTTAAATGAAATATTAAAACTCATTCCTGCTAAAGTAACGAATAAAACTAGTGAAGAAGAACACCATACTAGTGAGGAATAATGCCTATGATGACAAACGATATAATGCAATCGGAAACACATCATTCATTAGCAATTTCATCTAATATCTTAAATGTTATTAATGATGATGTTGTTATTCAACAACAAATAAAAACAGATGATTTTGATATTGATGCTATATTATACAGAATTGAAGAAAAATCAAATCAAGAAATTCCTAGAAAGATAGCATCTTTATTAAGAGATTTAGGAGCAAATATATTACGTTATGTATTTGATAAGGACGTCAACGAAATTTACGTCAATGAAGACCATAAATTGCGTATCGATACTATTTATGGCAGAAAAAATACTGGCGATTCTCTAGACGAAAATAAAGTTAGGACTATTTGTACTGCTATTTCTGGTATCAATGATGAAATCCTTAACGAATTACACCCTAAATTATCTGTGGAAATTGAATCCTTAAACATAAGGGCTCAAATTGAATATCCACCAATTGTAAAAAAACCAACATTCATGCTTAGAAAAAAGCCTGTTCGGATTTTTACATTAGATGAATATGAACAAAAAGGGTTTTTATCTCCTCTATACCGAAAAACAATTCAATATTTAATTGAAAATCACAAAAATATTATTGTTGCAGGTGGTACTGGTTCTGGCAAAACAACATTTTTAAATGGTGTTTTAGATGAACTAGCGACTCTTACACCAGACGATCGTATCATTATGATTGAAGATTTACCTGAATTAATTTGTCCAATTGATGATAAACAAAATCTTCTCACAAGTGGTAATCGTTCTGTCAAAATATCAGCAAGAGATTTAGTGAAAGATTCTATGCGACTTTCCCCTACTCGCATTATTGTAGGTGAAATTAGAGATCATACAGCTCACGATATGTTGAAAGCTTGGAATACAGGACATGAAGGTGGTTTTTGTACAGTTCACTCCAATAGTGCTGTATCTACGTTAGGACGTATCGAATCATTGGTGTTAGAAAGTGATTCAATCAATGATTATCAATTAGCTAGAAGTTTAATCGGTGATGCGATTCATGCTGTCATTTCAATACAAAAATTTGTATCTAATAAGGGTACTTATCGTATAATTAATGATATTATCTTTATTGACGGTTATGATAAAAAAAATGAAGAGTTTGTTATAACTAGCGTTACCGAAGAAGAGCTTAATAAACGTATTGCTAAAGCAACACAGGAGAAAGAAAAAAATGATGAATTTATCAAACAAATTGAAATCAAAAACACTCAATTCAATAAAAAACAACAACACTAGTAAATATCTAATGTATACAACTACATTTGCTGTTCTAACAGCATTTTTAACACTTTTCCCATTTGAACCTGCAGGAGCCCTCACCTTACCATGGAATAACTTCCTTGCAAGTCTTGTTGAAGAATTGCGTACAACAGCTAAATATCTCTGTATTATTGGGGTCATGTTTGTTGGTGTTGGTTATGCTATGAATAATCGTGGTGACGGTATGTCTACAATTTGTAAATTAGTAGGCGGTATTTGTCTAGCATTAAGTGCTGTTTCATTTGTAGCTGCGATTTCAGACGGTTTTTAATCCCCTTCCCACCGTTCCCAAAGGGAACCTAAACTATAAATAGTAAATGTCACCAGACCTCTTGTCTCTGTCCATTTACTATTTATAGTTTCTATATATGTTCTAACAATAACCCTAGAGGAGGTAGTATGGTTTTTAATACCTATCGTGCATTAAGTAAACCTATAGTTTTTCTGTTTATTCCAAAAACTATGCTTCTAGCTATCGCACTCATTTCTTTTATATCCGCTGTTTTATTTGGTGGATTTAATTTTACTGGTGCAAAAATTTTATTTGGTGTGTTCTTTGTCCTTTGGACTATCGTTAAATTTGCATTTGAACAAGATCAATTCTTTTTCAAAATCTTATTTGATAACCTAAAAATGAAGGACAATTATTTTATAGATTAGGAGTTTATATGGCAAATACTGGCTATATTTCAGATCTTGTCACATGGTTTACCATGTCAGAAAACGCAGTTGTGTCTAATAATAATGGCACAATTCAAAAAACATTTAAATTTTCAGCCAAAGATACCACAACATTTACCGAAGATAATGGTGTGCATTATTTTGAAGCTGTTAATAACGTATTAAAACGCTTAAAAAAGGGCTATATTCTTCACTGGGAAATGGCTAAGCATCATGACGAGGATTATATCCAAACAACAAATGCAAACGCCTTACAAGCTAAATTTGACGAAACTAGGAAAGATAGATTACAACCCAACCTATATAGAATTGAATATTATTTGACAATTATCTATCGCCAACCTGCACAAACAACAGCTAAACTATCCAATATCTTTTATGATAGTGATGATACAGTCATTCAAACAATTAAATCTATATGGAGTGACTTTTGGTCCTCCTTAAATCCTAAGTCGGTAAAAGATAGCGAAACATTTAATAAATTAGTTAAGGACTATGCCGAATTAATGAAGGATCAAGAAATAGAATTTCTTGATGAAATCGCAATGCTAATCGGTATGTTCCATTCTATTTTTGATGAGATTAAACCACTATCAAAAGAAGAAACAATTACCTATTTACATAGTACAATTTCAGCAACCCCACACAAACAAAGCGGAGATATTGATTCCTATATCATTCAACAAATTTCTGATTCTGAAATTGTGGGCGGTCGTGAACCTAAATTAGGTCACAAGTATATTAGTACAATCGGTATCAAAGGGCTTCCTGAGGAAATTCCAACTGATGTATTTGATGCATTACGTTATTTACCAAGTGAATTTAGATATTCTGTGAGATATATTGCATTAAGCAAATCAGAAGCAATTAAAGAAGCTAATAGCATTGCAGACGGCAACTGGTTTACCTCAAAAAAAGCAACTGCACAATTAGCCGATATTACTAATCAAAATAGCGGTAATGATAATCCCACACAAGTAGATAGAATCTCTCAAAGTAACGCAGAAGATGCTGTAGAAGCCGTTGAACTCATCGAACGTGATGCTATCGGTTTAGGTTATTTAACAGTATCGCTTGTACTCTTAAACGAAGATAAAAAGCAATTAGAAACAGACACTAAGCTTTGTTTAGAAATTTTCAGTCATAAAAATTTCAATCCATTTGTAGAAAGATCACAAGCATTAAAAGCATGGCTAGGTACAATCCCTAGTTGTTATCAAAGTAATGTCAGAAAATTTTTGACTACATCAGAAACATTAACAGCGTTTGCCCCTATTACGACTATGTGGGAAGGTCAATCTTACAATGAACATTTAGACGGTCCACCGTTATTAAAATGTACAACACAAGAAAGCCTCCCTTTTAACCTATCCCTGCATGTAGAGGACGTCGGTCATACTCTTATTGTAGGGTCTACTGGATCAGGTAAATCCGTATTATTAAATACAATATCCGCTCATTTTATGAAATACCCTAATAGTCGAATTTATACATTTGATATTGGGGCTTCTTCCCTAGTGACTACACTAGCTATGGGTGGTAATCATTACAATCTATTAGAAGATACTAAATCCATATCTTTTAAACCTCTAGCAGAAATTCACGACCACTCAGAAGTTGAATGGGTGTTAGAATGGCTATCTACCTATGCTAAATCTATTGGTGAAGAAGTAACAAACGTAGATAAACGAGATTTAGAAAAAGCATTGATTGAATCTAGATATATAGATGATCGTGATAAAACACTCTCTATTTTAAGAAGGCGTGTTCAAAATGAAATGTGGAGACGTGTACTTCATAATTTAACAATCGCTGACGTTGGTGAATCCCAATTACAACAAGGTTTATATGGTAACTTGTTTGATGCTAATGAGGATAAACTTGGACAAGGTCGTTGGCAAGTATTTGAAATGGAACGACTATTACAGAATCCTACCATTGCAGGTACTGTTGTTGACTATTTATTCCACAGAATACAACGTAAATTAAGTAGTGAGTTTAATCTAGCTGTAGAAGAACTCAAAAAACAGGGCTATTCAGAAAAAGATGCACAAGCGAACGCTAAAATACCACCAACTATGATCGTACTTGATGAATGTTGGGCGTTTTTGAATCATGCAGAATTTTTAAGCCGTATCATCAGTTATATTCGTACACTACGGAAATTTAATGCTTCTGTTATTATGGCAACACAAAATCTAGATGATTTCACACCTGATATCGTGCCTTTGCTATCTAATAATATGCAAACCAAAATATTTTTGGCAAATCCTACGATGAACGATGTTTCTCGAGAGTTATATGAACGTTTTGGCTTAAACCCTACTGAAATTGAAATTGTAGCCAATTTAGAGGCTAAAGAAGATTATTTCTATAAATCGCAATTAGGATCTAGAATCTTTAGATTAGGTCTGAGAGAAGAGTATGATAAAAAAAGCTATGAAGGTGCTTTTGTTACTGCCACAAGCGTGAAAGATCAAAATACTGCCAAAGAATTTTTTAAATCTGTATCAAGTACCGATGAATTTATAGATAAATGGCTCAAATATCAAGGTGTATCGTAAGAAAGGAGTAGTAATTATGTCACTACCTCTTGACCTTCTGAATAAACTAAAAAATGATAAAAAAACTAAAATAATAGCAGTAACCGTCTTTGGGGCGGTTACTGTAACAGGTTTTGTTGTATCGCAAGCAAATGCTTATTATGCCGTACATGATTCAAAAGTATATGCACAAATCGTTAAGCAAATCAAAAAAGCGACTGAAACAATTGAAAAATTACAAACACAAATAGAAATGCAAAAAAAGAATATGCAGGACCTGAGTTTAAAGCATATTAAACCTATTACTGATGATATTGATGCTTTACGCAAACAATATTCTACTGTAAAAGGTAATATGAGTTCTTTATTTAACGGAACAAAAGATTCCGTAACAGCTTTTAAAGAAAACTTCCAAAGTTTTGAAAATCTTGATTTTGACAATATGACATACGCACAAGTAGGCGGTATGATTGAACAAAATCGTGCTAAATACACACAACTCAATCAAGAAGCAACGACTTTAATTAACGCTAAACAAGCAGAAATAGCTAAACATGAAGAGGCTATCCGCAGGTATCAAGAATTATTACCTACTGCACAAGGGCAATATGCACAAGCTAAATTGCAAAATGCGATTTTAACGGAACAAAATAAAATTTCTACCGCTCGAGCAGAAATTCAAGCTATCCAAACTAAACAAGCAACATATCGTTCAGAATTAGAGAACCTTGAAAAAAAAGGTGCTACAGCGATGAACCAAAAAGCAGCGAACGACTTCCAAACAGCAGGTCAAGCTATGTCTAGTCAAGATATCAAATATAACGATCTAAATATTATTAAACTAAAATAGGTGGTGAATCTATGAACTTTAATAATGAAACATTTAATCAATTTTTTAAAACAATTAGTGATACTATTGCTAACTATTCATCAACAGCCATTCACCAATTACAAGAACCAATGATTGTATTATTAACATCATTGTGTATTATTTCTGTTATGACTAACTGGGAATTATATTTTCCTAGTGGACGATATAACTTAAATAATTTAGTTATAAAAGCACTTCATTTCATGTTTTTAGGGGCTTTAATTAAGAACTGGTCTGACTTTGTAAACATGCTCCAAACAACAGCAGGTATGCTTGGTAAAATTGGTAGCGGTGGACAAGGCGTAGCCGATGTAGGTTCATTTCTAACGAAACATGTTGGTAATATGTTTACTACCATTGGTAATGCAGTAAGTGCTTTATCACTTACTTCTGAATCATTCGTTATCTTGATTTTAGCTATTGTAGCCTGTTTATTTGCTATTGGTGCTATTTTCTTTATTACCTATGAAATGTTCTCTGCAATGGCTGAATTTACCATTGTAGGAGCTTTATTATTGGTATTAGCTCCATTTCACATCTTAAATTACACAAAATCCATTGGTGGTAAAGCCTTTGACGGATTTGTTGGTTTGTTTGTAAAGTTAATGGTTACTACCTTTTTCTTTTCAATGATTGATTCTGTTCTATCTTCATCTTTCTTTTCAATAGGTAATACAAATGAAAAGGTTGATGTAGCAGGTAATACAACAATGTTAGCGACTATCATTACAGAAACAATCTGTATTATCTTGATTTCTTTATTAATGAAACAAGCTACTGCTATTGCATCAGGCATTGTATCTGGGGCTGTTATTTCTAGCGGTCAAAATCTAGGTTCTATGATTGGTGGTCAGGCTATGAGTTTAGCATCTGGCGTAGGCGGTAAAGTCGTTGGCACTGCCGGAAAAACCGCAGGCAGAGTACTAGGTGCTGGTGCTCGCTCTGGTACACGAAAAACACTACGTGCAACTGGACTTGATCAAGAAAAACCTAATAGTCTAAAACACAAATTAGGAGCCTCTTTATATCGCAGAGTATCTAGACAAGGTTCTAAGAAATAATAAAAAAGTACCGACACTCTGTTGAGTATCGGTACTTTTATTTATTTAACTAATTCATTCACAGGTACTGGGCTAAACTCTTCTAAAGTTTGGATCTTATCAGATACTTTTTTTAAACTTAAATCAATACTTGTATGATTTCTTAATGGATATTCACCCTCATTAGTAATCGTATAAGTAGCTCGTTCACTATTACTTTGTAATATATCCTTATTTAATGTGGCTATATATTGTCTAGGTTCACTAGCTCTAACCTTTCCATTCCATTGAGGTACAGCATAATTAGGCTCACGTTTGCTAATATCTCTTGCATCATTAAAATAATATACAGTAATTTCATATGATGTATTTGATACTTTTTTTATTGTTGCCACTTCAAAAATCTTAGTCCCATCTTTTTGATCAATTAACTTTGTTTGATAGGTGCCCTCTAAATTGGAGGCAGTATTATTACCACAACCAACTGCCAATACCAACGATACCATTGTCATAATAATAAGTACTGCTGTTTTCATTAATTTCATATTAATCTACCCTTTCTTTTTCTTCGTTATTTAAAGCCTGAAGGCTTTTTATTGTATCTAGTATATATTTATACCTAACTACATCTAAATCACCGTCTAGGGCTAATAAAACGCATTCTCTGATATATTTTGAGACAGATATATTCTGTTTATTGGAAACATCATGAATCCGTTGTATATCTTCTGAAGAAAATCGTACTGTGATCCCTTGTTTTATGTCTATTTTCTTTTTATGTTTCATAGTATAATTATATCAAACCTAAAATTGTATTACAAATTTTGATTTTCGTATTACAAATTGGAGAGTGATTACCTTTTGTTAAAAAAAATTATATATGTATTTTTTATCATGTTTCCCCTACTCTTCGCAAGTTCCTTTCAATCCCATGTATTTGCATTAAGTGGTGTGGTTACTTCGGAACCAGGGGGGCGTATAGATCCAACTAACGGTGTAAACTATGAAGAACATGCAGGACTTGATGTTGGCGGTATAGAAGAAGGCGATGACATAGATTCACCTGTATCTGGTACTGTTATTTGGGCAGGCAATTATGATGACGGTTATGGCAATTCAGTCGTTATTAGAATGGATAACTACCCTGGCATCTTTCGACTCGGTCATAATTCAGACGTAACCGTTATGGAAGGTGAGCATGTTTCAGTAGGTCAGATTATAGCTCACGCAGGCAGTACAGGTAAAAGTACTGGCGTTCACGTTCACGCTGAATGGCGTCCTGATTCATACGGACTTGATGATTCGTATAATCCAAACCCTTTCGATAACCCTAGGGCGATATTAGAAGCAGGCGGTTGGAAATTAGACGGTAGTGGTACAAATACAAAAACACCATTAACAGGCGTCAAAAACTTCTTCTTAAAAGCTATACCTGGTATAGATATTAACTATCAAGGCTTCTTTGCTCCATACAAAGCATTTAATCAAATTGCTGAAAAGATTATGAATATAATCATTACAGCAACTCAAAATCTAATTGATAGTGCGTTTGATACTCTTGTGTTACTTTGCATATTAAACCTCATGTGGTTTGGCATGAAAGCTAGTATCGGAGAAGAAGATTTCACATTACAAGCTATCATTCCTAAAGTGCTAAAAATCATATTATTTTTAGCACTTTGGAAGGCATGGCCTGAAATAGTCCGTACACTAGGCATACCGTCTGTAACTGCACTAGCAGGAGCATTTAGCGATAAACCTGTAACAAGTGAAAGCTTTACTAGTTTTGATCTATTATTCAATCAACTAGCACTTTCATTACAAAATTATATGCATTTAAAATGGCATCTAGTAAGTAAAATGAATTTAGGACCATTCCTAATTTATAATTTTTGTATCATTACAATACTTATCTTTGCTATTGAAATGTGCTTATTTATCCTCCGCAATCTAATCATATTCTATATTTATTGCATGATTGGTGTTCTTGGATTACCATTATCTATGATACCAGTTGTCAACGAAAAAGGGGGTACGTTCCTAGGTGCTATCCTATCGCAACTCTTCTATCTGATTGTTATTGTATTTATTTATACAATGATTATTTCCGCTATAGGAAAGTTCAACATCATCAGAGGTGATAGTGTTGCTGATTTAATTATATTTACAGGAACATTTGTCATGTGTTCGTGGTTCCTACAAAAAGGTTCTACACGATGCATTTCTTATTTTGAATCTCTACGCTTTAATATTTAGGTGGGATTATGAAAATATCAAAGAAATTAATTTACGTTATGGCTACGCTAACAACAACTTTTGTTGTTAGCAGTACCGCTTTTGCATGGCACTTTCATGGTGGTAATGTAAGAGATTTTATTAATGAAATAAAAGAAAAAGTCGAAACGGCAAAACAAAGTGATATTGCCAAGAAAGTAAATGACTTAAAGGATTTACAAAAAGCCTATAATGCAAATCTAAAGGATTTACAAAAGGTAGTGACAGACTCCAGATCATTATTTGATAAACTCAACTATACTAAAGGCATGCTTAATAGCGATAATGCAAAAAAAGAACTAAAAGACCTATATACAATTAAGTTAGACGGTTCATCTGATAGCTTCTTTGATTCTATGCATAATGAAATGGATCGTGTTCAGAACCAAGCCTTAGTAGAACGACAACAAACAGTTACTGTAGCCAATGACATTGAACGATTAAACAAAGAAATCGAAATGCAAACTAAAAAAATTAATGATATGGAAACTAACAGTAGTTTGTATAGTGAGGAACAAAAAAAATCCGCCCTACTGGTTTTACAAACCAAGCAGGAACAATTAAACGGATTATTAGAAACACAAGCTTCTATGGTTGATACATCTGACGTGGCTATTACAAATATGGAACATCACATAGGAGAGGCAACAAGTGGTATGTCACCTAAACCTGCATTTGTTGGAAATGGTTCTGATTTCAGAATTAAAGAATTTCCTAGATAGTTAATTAGATATTATCATTATTTTCTAGTTATATATCGGCGTAGCCGTCCGTTTTACGGTTCACGAACGAAACTATTACAAAGTGCAGTTCGTCCGCATAGCGGTTACATCAGCAAAGCTGTCCGCATAGCGGTTCAGCAAGATTGATAGCATAAGAAAGCCCCCTCTATTGAGGGGGCTTTTTTATTTAGAATGGTACTTCTTCATCATACGCTTCTGATTCTGCATCAGCATAATCAAAGTAACTTCTCTCATTATTTAATAAAGAGCTACCGATAAATTCAGCTACAATTTGTGGGTAATATCTAGTGATTCCGTCCTCACTTAGGTATTTAACCACCAAATTCCTTCCGCTTACCATCACTTTTTGACCTTTAGTTAAACCACGGCAAGCTTCAGCTAGTTTTCCCCAAGCTACAATTCGCAAGAATGTAGTTTGTTCTTTAATTTCACCTTCAGCTGTTACATATTGCGTATTCGCTGCAAGTGTAAATTGAGCTTTAATCTTCTTATTAGCCGTTTCTTTTACTTCTACATCGGCAGTTAAATTACCAATCAAAAAATTCATGTTCATAAGTAAATCCTCCTGTAAAAATACTATTAATGATAACCTTAACCTTTGACTATATTATAACATAAATACAACATAATTACAACATAAAAAAGATAATTTATATAAGATTTTATTTAATTTTTTCAAATACAGCTTTTGTCGGTCCCAAAAATGTTTTTTCAATCAAAATCACTTTATAACCTGCTTCTAATGCGTTTTTACTAAAATCATCAAACTCACAATCACTATTTAAACTTTTTATAACTTGTGTTCCAATTGGTACATCAGGATCAAATGTACTATACTTAATATAATTCGCCTCTTGTTTTTCAATAACTTTTGGTATTTTAATTAATAATGTTTGTCCAGAAATAAAAAGTAAACTAGCTACCATTAAAGGTATAATCACTATATTACATATACCAATCTTTTCGTCATTAATTATCAATGCTATACCTTTACATATAATACATATCAACAGTAAAACTATAAAAATAATTACTTGTGTTATCATAATAACCTCCTAAGATAAGAAAAATATAGATATCGGAGAGCTACCTCCTACCTATATAATAACATAAAAATAACACAATTACAACACAAAAATAAAAGACTATTAATGGAATATAGACCATTAATACTAACAAACACATAATCCTAAAAGTAAATTTTGCATTTTTAGCAAAGTTATCATATGTTGAATCATTTACAATATCAATATCATTATTATGATCATATTTCTCTACTATACACATAAAGAAATATTCTGTACTTATGTTTAATGTTTTTTTAGTTTCACATGTAGTAAATACATGAAGTACTAAACTCATAATCGCAGGAACTATCGCTACATAATTATTATGACAATATACCCATAAATAGATTGTTAATAGAAAAAGAATAGTTTCTACTACTAGTAAAATCATCATATAATCTAGATAACTTTTTCCTACTTCAAGTGATTTTGGAAACTCAGCCATAAACATTTCTATTATTTTATCTTTATTTTTCACTATATGTTCTCCTTATTATTGCCTTTAATTATAAAAACCACCAATAAACGGTGGTTTTTATTATATTATCTTTCATATCCTATATATCGTTTTATCTCTTTTTTAGATTTATCCTTTTCTGTATGATCTTCAAAATTATCTGGTAACGCTTTACCTAATTTATTTCCTTTTGTTAATTCTTTATTATTATCAAAAGAGTCTAACGCTGGTGTAATTTCCATACTAAAACCTCCATAAAATACTAGATTTATAATCATATTATAACATAATTACAATATAATTACAACATAATTTTATTTTTTCTATGCTCCAAGAGGTAAACAAACGAACAGTAATAAGACATTCCCTTGTCAATAAATAGAGGACAAACCACTCCATTAAAAGCAGTATGATCACATTAAAAGTTAAATTCCCCCTGTTCAATGAGCAGGGGGGAATTATTAGAATTCCCACCAACAATCATAATAAACGGTATACCCCTCATTAATAAATTGTATTGCTTTTTCTATAAATAACAAATCATCATCATAATAATAGTCAGAAGTATTATACCAACCAGAAAATTTAGGTAATGATTTATTAATTACTTGTTTTTTTAACTCTAATAAATCATCTACTGTTAGCTTCAAAGGTGATGCAATATAAGGAACTCCTATCCCATTTTTTTTATAAAATAAGTTTGACATAAACCCTTGTAAATAAGGATGCTCCCGCCAATACATAATTTCTTCAACTCCATCACGATTAATTTCATTATAAGAAAAAACATCAGAAGAAAATTGTTGCTTTGTTCTATATGCATATTGATCTAATACCATAATTTTAACCCCTCCTCACTATTAGTCATACATTCTATTAATCGTATAACTAATAAACCAAGAGTAATACTAATTAGATAAATCATATTTTTTTACTTCCTACATATATAATAACATAAAAACAGCATAATTACAACATAACTATATAATTATATATTTACTTGATATATTTTAAGAGATAAATAAAGATAGTTTAATTAGATATAATTCTTCTTGTATATATTATATCTTATCAATTATCGAACGGAACAATTATATTGTATAGTTCGTCCGCTATGCGGTTATATCGGCGTAGCCGTCTGCGAAGCAGTTTTACGATCGAAACTATCAATGGGTGTAGATCGTCCGCATAGCGGTTCAAGCATATAATAATTACACTATATAAAAAACAGAACCACCAATAAATGGTGGTTCTAAGTTTCTATCTATATGCTAAACCTTCAACAGAAGTAAGAAGAATAATAAATTGAATAGCCGTCTTTTATAGACTGTATAGCCTTATCTATAAAAGCCAAATCTTTCTCATAATTCTCTTCACTTGTATCTTCATATCGTTCAATTCTATCTTCAAAATCATCTTCAATATACACATCCTCATCTTCACAATAATTACGTGGTGCATCATCAATGTCATCTCTTTCTCGTAGATATACAACGTGTGAAACAGGTAAAGATTTTGTAACTATTAAATCCTTTAATTCTAATAAATTATATTCCGATAATAATAATGGTGTATATGAAAAAGATAGTTCTGTACCGCCTTTTTTATAATATAAATCTATCATATATTGTTGTAATTTAGGGTGGTTATACCAAATTACAAACTCTTCAACGTGAAAATCAAATTTATTAACAGAAAAATCAACGACCTCATTAAATTGTTGTTTAGTTCTACATGCAAATTGTCTTAACATAATTATTCCTCAATAAAAATAGATAATTTAATTATTTTCTATTAATTCTCGTAATTTAATAAATTTATCTAGTACATCAAATGAATATTTGTTGATAAGATAATTATTATTCTCACACCATTCAACAGTATTTAAATAATCCCATATAATTTCTTTATACTGAACATCATTAAATTCTGCAATTAAATCATCAATAGAACAAAATGTTTTAATAACTTTTATTTCATTAGTAAAAGTATTCTCTAAAACAATTTTATTTCCAGTTATATAATAACCAAAACCACATTCAAACCTATCCGAACCTATAAATTCACAGTATATTGTTTTAGTATCTAAATCAATAAAATCAACAATTTCTTTGTCATTATACTCATTATATAATGATTGAAAATATTCAGAATTAATCCAATTAACCAAACATTTTATATCTCTTTTAGACCACATACTAAAACCTCCTAAAAATAGAAAAAAATATACATACAGGAGAGCTACCTCCTACATATATAATAACACAAAAACAACATAATTACAATACGAAAATCATTAAAATTAGTATATTTTATGTTCTTTTTCTAAACTAAAAGAGACAAATAAACGAACAGGAACAGGACATTTTCTTGTTAATAAATAGCGGTCAAACCACTACCTTAAAAGCAGTATGATATGGTAATTAGATATGATTATTCTTGTATATATTACATTTTATCAATTATCCGAACGGAACAATTATATTGTGTAGTTCGTCCGCTTTGCGGTTATATCGGCGTAGCCGTCTGCGAAGCAGTTTTACGATCGAAACTATCAATGGGTGTAGATCGTCCGCATAGCGGTTCAAGCCAAAAAGTTAAACTCCCCCTGCTCATTGAGCAGGGGGAGTTATTAATTATTACCACCAACAATCATAGTAAACGGTATACCCCTCATTAATAAGCTGTATAGCGTTTTCTATAAATCGTAAATCATCATCATAATAATAGTCAGAGCTATTATCACCCCAGAAAAAACCAGAAGAAACAGGTAATGATTTATCAATTACTAGTTTTTTTAATTCTAGTAAATCATCTACTGTTAGCTTCAAAGGGGCTAAATCATAAGGAATTACTCGACCACCTTTTTTATAATACAATTCTGTCATAAACCCTTGTAAGTAAGGATGCTTCCGCCAATACATAATTTCTTCAATTTCATCATGATTAATTTCATCGTTAAAATCAACATCAGAAGAAAATTGTTGCTTTGTTCTATATGCATATTGGTCTAATCCCATAACCCTAAACCCCCTTACTATTAGAAATACATTCTATTAATCGTATGACTAATAAACCAAGTGTAATACTAATTAGATAAATCATATTTTTACCTCCTAAGTAAAGAAAAAAAATATATATATCGGAGAGCTACCTCCTACATATATAATAACATAAAAACAACATAATTACAATACAAAATTATAAAAATAAGTATATTTTTTTGTTCTTTTTTCTACGTCCAAGAGGTAAACAAACGAACCGTAATAGGACATTTCCTTGTCAATAAATAGCGGTCAAGCCACTCCCCTAAAAGCAGTATGATAGGGTAATTAGATATAGTCATTCTCTTATTTTTAATTAAACTATGTTTCAATGTTTACGCCCTGCCTCATGCAGGGCTGTGGTGCGTTCCAATCAGAGTATATATTAGCTGTATGGGTCAGAAGCTCGCAGGGCGGTCGATGATCCATGCAGATTATTTATTGAGCCATTCGCACCACTTTATCAGCTTAGCTGTCCGCATAGCGGTTCAGCAAACGAAACTCCTATATAGTGAAGTTTGTCCGTCTGTCGGTTCCATATACATAAAAACTACCACCTATTTTAGGTGGTAGTTTTTATCTTTATACTTTATTTATTAACTTTTCTGTAGAACCCAATATAGCATCTTCAACAGCTTTATAAGGCTCATTTTCCTCTATTGGTATATTATCTACATTTCCCCTAACCTCACAATGTACGTATACTATATTATTTCTTCGTTCCATATCTACTATTTCAATATGTCGCATATATCCTCCTATTTAAAATAGGAAGAGGGCTATGCCCTCTTTCTATTACCAACCTAAGCCAATCCATTTAAGACCTCTAGCAACCATACCAATTGCCATATCCCAATCTATTTCTCCTAATTTACAACGATTTCTGGCTCGACCTAAGAATAATAATGGGATATACTCAGTTTCTCCATGAGCTTGAATTGTATCTTCCATTGCCATTCGTTCAGCATTGGACAATGTTTCTAATCCATATAGTTTAATACTCTTCAATTTTTGTCCATATGTTTTGATTATTTCCCCCATTTCAAATATAGCTTTTTCTACATCACTTCGTGTAATTGGTACAATGCGTTCCGCTACACAAATATCTTGCCACCAAGCCCACAAGTGTATATATTTATTTTTTGCTACACCTGTTATTGTTCCATTGCGATGATTTAAAGCATATGTAGAGGGAATAGGCCAAAAGTCGATAACATCGACTGGAGCATATGTATCTCGTATACCTTGCTTTAATAATTCTAATGAATGGCGTTCTACGGCTACCATAAACATATGATAATGATGTCTTGGATATTCTCTGCGACACGCATCCATTTGGAAACTATCACCCTCAAAATTGAAATATTCTTCTACATCATTTTTAATAAATTCTTGCATATCAAAATCATGTGGGTCATATTGTGCTAAATGCATTTGTGTTTCTATATCAGATACGATGCTATATGCCCCCTCATCTAAATCATATGTTTCAATAAATTTAGTAATATCTTCATCAATAGATGAACTGCGTTTCATTTCTAATGCATCTGTAAGAACTAAAGTCTTATCTTCAATATGACCTGTTACACATACAATACGTTCATCAGTAACACAAACACCAGAATGAATTTTCTTTTTTCTTTTCATAAATAAAACCTCCTAAGTAAAGAAAAAAATATATATGGGAGAGCTACCTCCTATATACATAATAACATAAAAACAACATAATTACAATACAAAATTACAGAAATCAGTATATTTTTTTGTTCTTTTTTCTACGTTCAAGAGGTAAACAAACGAACCGTAACAGGACATTTCCTTATCAATAAATAGCGGTCAAGCCACTCCCCTAAAAGCAGTATGATAGGGTAATTAGATATAGTCGTTCTCTTATTTTTCAATTAAACTACGTTTCAAGGTTTACGCCCTGCCTACAGCAGGGCATGTGGTGCGTTCCAATCAGAGTATATATTAGCTGTATGGGTCCGATGCTCGCAGGGCGGTCAAGGATCCATATAGCTAATTTTGAGCCATTCGCACCACTTCATCAGCTATTCTGTCCGTTGGTCGGTTATATAAAAATACCCTCAATAGCTAATTAAAGCTATTGAGGGTATTTTTATTATAAGCCTCTTTTCTTTAACTCTCGAGCATTTAAGCTAGATACAATATAATTAATAATATTTACTTGTTTAAGTGCTTTTTTAATCTGTTTTTCTCTTTTCATATGATTAATAACTCTCCATATACTGATACAAAGAAGAAAAATCTAAATTATATTCTTCTTCTAAATAAGATAAGTCCAAATAAATGTAGCTGTTATCATAGTTTAACCTAACCCAACCACTTTTATATGGTTTTAGTTGTTCCCATAAACAATTTTCAATAATTTTATTTCCTTTTATTTCCTCATCAAACCAATCAGGAATTAATTCAAGAAAATTCAATTGTGCAGTTTGATTTAACATATCAATAAAAGAAGATGATATATTAAGCATTTCTTCATCATGATTAAAAGCTACTTCAATCGTTTCTCTTACTTTATTATCAACACTAGAACATTCGTCTAGTGTTGATAATAAAAGTTGACATATATCATGCATTATTACCACCCCACTATTTCAGTTAAATCATCATAAACTGCTTTTAATTTTGGAATGGTTTCTTTATATTCTTCACACTCCCTACAAATATCAAGAAATAAATATAGTTGTCCTCGAACCTCATTTACATATTCAAGTTCCGATTCCTTATGAGCGTTTCTATATTTAGAACAAACTTCTTCTGCCTCCTCTACAATACGCTCTAACCATTTATCAAAACTCTCTTTAAGTTTCATAATAAAACCTCCTAAATAAAGAAAAAATATATGTGGGAGAGCTACCTCCTATATATATAATAACATAAAAATAACATAATTACAATATAAAACCATAAAAATCATTATTTTTTTTGTTCTTTTTTCTATGCTCCAAGAGGTAAACAAACGAACCGTAACAGGACATCTCCTTGTCAATAAATAGCGGTCAAGCCACTCCCCTAAAAGCAGTATGATAGGGTAATTAGATATAGTCGTTCTCTTATTTTTAGATAAACTACGTTTCAAGGTTTACGCCCTGCCTACAGCAGGGCATGTGGTGCGTTCCAATCAGAGTATATACTTGCATCAGCTAGGCTGTCCGCTTAGCGGTTTAGCAAACGAAACTCTTATCTAGTGAAGTTTGACCGTGTAACGGTTATATAATAAAAGCCTACTATCTAATTGATAGTAGGCTTTTATTTAATGAGTAATTTTATTATTTTTATCTGCTAATTTAGAAACTGATATTTTATATATTTTTTCCATATGCTTATTAATGCTTTTATCAATCAATACACATAATGTTTTTGATTGATTTAAAATAGCTTCTTCTACATCTACTGTAATAAATTCTTTTAAATGTGATCTTAGTTCCATTAGTTTTATAACTTCTTTTCTTTTTGAATAATCCCTCATAACACCTTTTAATACTTCTAATGCCTCTTCTTGTTCAGGATTCATAGTAAAACCTCCTAAGTAAAAAATATATAAAATGGAGAGCTACCTCCTATATATAATAACATAAAAACAACATAATTACAATATAAAAGTATCAAAACAACATATTTTCTATATAAAAAAGAGCCACTTTCATTAAAGTAGCTCCTAATATTTTAATACGCATTAATTATTAAATAAAATTTTTCTTCTATCTTCTTTTTTAGATAATACAGCTTCTTGTAATGCTTTTAGTTTTTGTTTATCTTGTTTTGAATGATTTTGTTTCAATAATTTATCAATCTTTCTATTTAAATACAATAAGAACGTAAAAGTATCTCTTTCCTTATGATTTTTAAATAAATTAGTTAAAGAGTCTACTGTATCATTAGTAATATCATTATTTAATTTATTATTTGTCAATGAAAACATATCAAGACAAAATTCACCTAAAAAATTATGTATATTTTTATTAATCGTATCATACATTAATTCAAGTTCTTTTTTTAGTTCATTATCTAGATATAATGATTTTTCAAAAAGGTATTCACAATTTAATTTAATCCACACCATGCAAGAAAGTTCATCTTTATCTGGATCATTTTCAAACATATCAATTAATTCTTTAGCCTTATTATTGATTTTTTCTTCCATAGCATCTGAACGCCTTGCTTGTTCAATCTTATTTTTCAAACTTGCTTTAGCTATACTTGATATATGGCGTCTAGCAAAAGCTAATCTTACTTGATTCCGCCAATATTGAGATTGTTTTAATTCCATAATAACCTCCTAAGTAAAGAAAAAATATATATGCAGGAGAGCTACCTCCTACATATACAATAACATAAAAACAACATAATTACAATATAAAATTATGAAAATCAGTATATTTTATGTTCTTTTTTCTACACTTAAAGAGGTAAACAAACGAACCGCACTAGGACATTTCCTTGTCAATAAATAGCAGTCAAGCCACTATCATAAAAGCAGTATGATAGGGTAATTAGATATAGTCATTCTCTTATTTTCAATTAAACTACGTTTCAAGGTTTACGCCCTGCTTACAGCAGGGCATGTGGTGCGTTCTAATCAGAGTATATGCTGTATGGGTCCGAAGCTCGCAAGGCGGTCGAGGATCCATACAGCTATTTTTGAGCCATTCGCACCACTTCATCAGCTAAGCTGTCCGCTTAGCAGTTTAACAAACGGAACTCTTATTTAGTGAAGTTTGACCGTGTAACGGTTATATAATAAAAGCCCACTATTAATGAGATAGTGGGCAATCATATCATTCTACTTTTTTTATAATTATAACACCTTCTGCTAATTCATTTACATCTTTTACAAATCTATCAACATCATTATTAATTACATCAATAGAATATGCGGAATATAATTCGTTATTATAATAAATAGTAAATTTATCAATTTCTCTTTTAAACTGTACATCTTTTCCAGTTTTAAATTTTATCAAACTAACAATAGCATACATAACTGAACTTGGTTTACCAATATGCATTGTTGTTGTATTCCATTTATCTTTAACACTAAATTGCATCTTTAAACCTCTTTGTAAATGCTAATGAATATAGATCTTCTGATAATACTAATAACTCTATTGAGGTATTCCTATTTTCACATAATTCACTTAACAACATAAGCTTACCTCTTAATATATCTATCCTCTCAAAATCAGAATGATACATCGCCTTATTATTAAAATTTTCAATTATATATTTAGCTTCCTTAGTATACTTTTCTAAGAATTCATTCATAATAACCTCCTAAGATAAGAAAAATATAGATACAGGAGAGCTACCTCCTATATATATAATAACATAAAAACAACATAATTACAATATAAAGCTATAAAAATTAGTATATTTTTTTTGTTCTTTTTTCTATGCTCCAAGAGGTAAATAAACGAACAGGAGCAGGACATTCCCTTGTCAATAAACTGAGGACAAGCCACCCCCCTAAAAGCAGTATGATAGGGTAATTAAATATAGTCGTTCTCTTATTTTTAGATAAACTACGTTTCAAGGTTTACGCCCTGCCTACAGCAGGGCATGTGGTGCGTTCCAATCAGAGTATATACTTGC
>QWCT01000137.1_pt1 | contig 53894 bp, 64 predicted proteins | sample 1972681 | NCBI WGS metagenome assembly QWCT01 (sample SAMN09866701, study PRJNA288562) | Human oral metagenome isolate pre3_saliva, whole genome shotgun sequencing... | isolation source: mouth | host: Homo sapiens | place: USA: California
ACTAATAGCATTGTTATTTGTTCCTTTTTCATCTATTTCACCATTTGCATTTGGATTACTATAAATTACTGATGTTTCAGCAGCTTGAACTATATTATTACCTAAATATGTATTAATTACTGGTAATTGATTTGCATTACTAATTAATAATCCAACTGCAACTGAAAATACTCCTACAGAAAATTTTCTTATTGCATATTTCTTATTTAATTCATATTGTCTATATATTTTATTTAACATTATTTCCTACCTTTTATTTAATATTTTATTTATTAGAATATCGGCAATATAATTTGAGGATTCAATAAAATTTATTATCATAAATTTAAAAATATATTTATCTTATTTATAGGTTTTTACAAATATATTGCATACTGTTAAATAAATTATAAATAATATAAATAAAAAAAGAACTAATAAATAGTTCTTTCTTTTTTTTATCTACTTATTCCACATCCCTGTTTTGCCAAATCATCTACATAGTCATTCAAATAATTACCAGAGTGAGCAACAACTTTATGGAAAGAAATTTTAATTTTTAGGAATTTCTCTTTAATCCATTTTAAACGTTCAATATAATCCTGTCCAATTACAGATTTTGCTTTATAACCCATTGCCCAGGCTTCAATATTGGAGTAATCATAATAAATATTCAATTTGGTATATCCCTGATAAATACCCTCTAAAATAGCTTTTAATGTTGCTTGAATTTCACCTGTAATATTTCTTTCTCCATAAGTATCTAATGTAGAGAAAGAATAAGTTTGAATAATTTCACCTGTTTCATTATCAAAGAACAAAATACCTGATCCCGCTAAATTAAGGAGTTGATTAAAAGATCCATCAACATAAATATCTACTGAATTTTCATCTTCTTCATCTTCAACTTCTACCCCAAGAAAATTTTCTGCTTCTTCTTGAGATTTAAAACCCTTAAACATTGAAAATCCATTTCCTTGGACTAAATGTTTAATATTATCCCACTCTTCGTAATAAATACCTTTATGTTTTTCAGGCTCTTTAATTGCATAATATTTTTTTGCCATGAATTACCTCATTATTTAGATGTTCTTTCAACAGACAAAATTTCCACATTATAAAGACCATCTGGAGATTCAACTTCAACAATACTTCCTGTATCTTTATAATTAATTGCCCTACCAAAAGGAGATTCTGTACTTATTTTATTTTTGAAAATATCAACGGTTGTATTAGAAACAATATAATAAGTTTCTTCTTCATTTGTATCTAAGAATTTAACTTTTACTGTTTTACCAATTGAGACTTGATTTTCTTTAAATTTATTCAAGTCAATAACTTCTGATTCATTAAGTAGCTTTGTAAGAGCCTTAATTTCAGCATCCAAATGTGCTTGTTCATCTTTAGCAGCGTCATATTCACTATTTTCAGACAAGTCACCGTATGAACGAGCAATTTGCAAACGTTCAATATTTTCAGGACGTTTTACTTTTATAAGGTAATCCAGTTTTTCTTCTAATTCTCGTTTTTCTTCTAGTGTAATTTGTTGTTTCTGTACTTTAGACATTTTATACCTCTTTTCTATCCGCCTTTAATTAGATCTTCTATTTCTTTTCTTTTGTTAAATGGAATAGGTGAATAATTAAGATTTTCTTCTACCCCATCAATATAAGTATGTTTAAAAGGGTCTATTAAACCTTTCATGCTAATAACATTATTTTTCCTTGCAGATATTAAATAATAAAACATATTAACAAAACCAGTTAAATTATCTGTGTGAAATTGAAATTTATCAAAAGTAAAATTTATATTTTCATTATTTACAATTTCTTTTATAACATCAAATCCATCCATTACATTTTGTCCAAGGTCATGGTCAAAGCTTATTAAATCATAATGTTCATTAGGATGTTCTTTTAAATATTTAATTAAATCTCCTCCATTTCGGAAAACTAAATTATAACCTTGTGGAACAAATCTAATATCGTCTAAAAAAATTCTTTTCATTTTTTCACTCCTATTTTTATATTTATATTATACAATAAAAATGTAAAAATGTCAACAAGGATTTATTTATTTTTAATTTTATTTACAAAATCATCAATAAATTTAATATCTTCATCCGTTAATTTAAACCATTCTAAATGAGAGTGTTTAAAATTAAATTTCCTATGAAGACCTTGTTCTACTTGTTCCGCTCTTCTTTTTGTGAAAGTATAGGTTCTTATTACTTCTATACCAGTTGGAGATGCAGTTTGTAATGATTTAATTCTTTTATTTAAATCACCAGTATATCCTATTTTTGTGTATTCATTTATATTTCTATGTCTTATTAAATAAACTATATATTCTTTTTCTTTATTCATTATTTTTACCTAAATTAAAAAGGATTATTTGAAAATCCTTTTTATTTCTATTTTACCCATTTTTCAATAGGAATTTATTGTTAATTGCTTTAAAGTTTGGACGATAATCAAGTTCTTTAAAAGGTTTACCTTCTTCATTCCACCAAACAATACCTTCAGCTTGAACATTTGGATTTACAAGTGACTTCAATCCATTAACTTGTTCCAATGCTTCTTCTACTGTCTTAGGAAATTCAAAATTATAAACAGGTGCCTTATATTCTTCCAATTCTTTAGGAAATTCATTTTCACTTTCCCAATCAAAAATAAACAATTTCTTGCCTTGAATTTTCAATGGGTTACTTTGAATACCTTCACCGGCAATTTCACCTTTTAAAATGTCCCCAGGTTTAAGAATGGTATCAAGTCCGTAATCAACAATAATTTTAGAATAAACACTATTTGGTTTAATTTGAATTTCATAATTACGGCTTGCTACATGAATTTTACCTTCTTCATCTTTCCACCAAGTAGATGATGTACCGTCAATTTTTTCAGTGCCTTTCCAAGTTAAATTTTTTGAAATGTTTTGTAGAATTTCATCGCTTAGATTTTGGACCCGTTCAGAATCAGTTTTAATTGTGAAAGATGGATATTGTCCAATAATATCTCCATCAAGAGGTAGAGGTTTTTCATACTTGAATACACCGAGATCTTTAAAGTATTGGGCAGCAGTTTCTGTTTTATTTTCAGATTTTTCAAGTAAATCAGAAAGTCCTTCAAAAATATTAATTTTTTGTACCAAACCTTGAGATAGTTCACCACGTAATCGAATTGTTTTCAAAACGTGCCCTTTTACAGGTGTACCAGTAGGAGAAATAACCTCTTTAGAACTTTTATCAGTTAGGAACTTAAATTGTTCTACTGTATCAGGCAAGAATGAATCAATTTCAAAGTAAATAACTTCTTCATTAGGTTCAAATTGCCCTTTCATTACAACAGATTGCCAGCCACCAATAATAGCAAGTTCAATTAAATCAGCGCCTTCAATTTCTTTTAGTTTATCAATTTTCTTAATTGATACAAGCTTACGAATATCTTTATTTTCCATATTTAATAATCCTTTCTTTTAATTCCAAGCTAGTAGTTGCCAACCGAAAGTTTTAGCAACTTCTTTTCCACGTTCTTCTGCTTCAAAAAAATCATCAGCATAGTAAGAATATGTTGTTTTTGTACCTAGTGCAGTTTTATATTCTCCAATAATTTTCATGTTATTGTACCTTCTTCTTTTTTATTTATGATTTAATTGTATCATATTGTTTTTTATTTGTCAATACTTTTTTATTAAATATTTCAAAAAAAATTTGATTTATATAAAAAAATATTATATAATATAATTAATAAATTTTAAAAAAGAAGGAGTCTTCATGACGAACAATAAGAATTTAAAAGATTTAATTGATACAGTTAAAGCACCAGATTATTGGAGGCCTAGTTTAAGTAGGTATAGGAACAGTGCAAATCAGTCTGACACTAAATTTATGAGGGGAATTACAGATAGATATAGCAGTCAACCTGGTATGCGTGGTATTATAGCTACAGAAGGTTTAGTATTAGGCAGGCAAAAAGGTGTTTGTTTCTATACAGGAGAAGAATTATACAATAATGAAACTGGGGAATATAAAGGTTCTATTGACCATATTATACCTGCTTCAAGAGGTGGTATTATTTGCCCTGAAAATGTAGTAATGACAACATTTACAATTAATTCAAATAGAAGTGATAAAAATATTGAAACTTTTATTGATGAACTTTACGAATCAGGTAAATTAAGAAATGATAAAACACCTGAAGAATTAAAATCAGAACTAAGAGCATTAGAAAATTTATATAAAGAGAATTATCCATTATTACATGAGTTTTATTTAAATACAGAGAACAGGGTAGCAACTACAACAGAACTTGCTAGAGCATTTCCAGATATAACAATTAATAATGTAAGTAATTCTTGTTATATGAACTCCAATCATCCAGACTCACAATTTTGGCAAGAATTTACAGAAGCAATTAATGAAAGATACAGTTCAAGTACAGGATTAAAGAAAAACTTAGGTTTAATTGGTTCATTATGGTCAGATTATAGCTCCAAATCAATGAACGAAGCTACAACAGAAGAGTTAGATGAATTTTACCAAGACTTATTTGTTGAATCATATTTAACAATTATTGAGCCAATTAAAGATAGAAATAAACCTATTGAAGATAGAGTTAAAAGTACGATTTTCTCTGTAAAAGAGTTTTTCTTACATTTAAATCGAATTGATTTACTGTTAAAAGCATTGAAATTCTATAAAGAAAATATTACTTTTGATAAGAGTCTTAAAAATTATTTAGCTGAACTTTGTTTTGGTGCAGAAAATAATGATTATAATAAATTTAATGAATTATTATTAGCAGAACAAATTCTAAAAGAGAAACAGGTTTGTTATTTTGATGAAAATGAAGTTGAACAATTATATAATGAATTGAAAGACATTCAAAGTGAAAACACATCAATTTCATTTGCTGCACTAGAAAGGTATATTTCATTATTACCTCAAAATGTTAAGGATAAATCTTACTTACTTAACACCAATAGAAAACTTATTGAAAAAGTTGGAATTTCTGAAGATGTTTATCAAGAATACCTAAATAATTACAGGGAACGAATTGATGAGGTTAACCAATCAGACACACTTTCATCTATCATTAAAGAAGAAGACATTCTTTACATGATGAAATATAAAGAATCTCCAGTAGAAGATTATATTGATTATTTGTATAATAAAGTTATTGAAGATTACCAACTCCAAAAATTAACAATAGAAGAGTTAGACAATATTGTTAAAAATATTAAAATCTTTAACAATAAAAATAACTTTATTAAAATTTTAAATATTGTTTTTGAGGGTAAACCTGAAAGTGACATGAATTACTTATGGTTTGAATTGGACGATTTAACTCCAACAAATATTATCCGTCCAATTAAAAGAGCGAAATTAAAACCTAAATCTTCAGATAATGAATAAAAAAGAAACCAAATAATGGTTTCTTTTATTTTTTATTTTTTAAATATTTATTTCCTATTTCTTTTAAATCGTCAGATATTTGTTCTATTTTATTATCAATACCTTCAAATTCATTATGAACAAGGTAAATATAATCTACTAATTCTTTTGTACTTTTAAAAGTTAAGTTATTGTAACTAGATCTAAAATCATCATCTGAATCTCTTTTATTAACAGTAACTACTAATTCATTATTATCTTCATTATAATTATCTAAAATAATCCTGAACCCGAAATCGAAATAAAAATCTTCAAGCTCATAAGAATATAATTCTTTATTGTTAAATAAATCCAAACTCAAAATATCTTTAGTATCTAATTCTTTTAATTCGTTTTCTATTTTAGATAAATTTCTATCTAATAAACTTTTCTTATAATTTTCAGCTTCTTTATAAGTTTCAAAAATTTTACCGTGTACTGAATATAAACTTTTTATATCTTCATTTCTCATTTTCTACCTCAATCTATATTTAAATTTAATTTTTTCTATATTTGTTAATAAATTAAATCAAAAATAAGAAAAAACATCCAATTAGAATAACAACAAACATTATTAATGTAATCGTTACAAATGTTAAATATTCATTTTTATTTAAGATTTTATTCTTAGGATTCCATAAACATAATAAATTACAGATTACAACAAATAAAAATAATAATATAATAGGTAATTTATTATCTTCAACCATAGATGCTAAACTGCAAAAAATAATTTTTGAATTTATAATAGCAATAATAACAAAAAAGATTTTAGCAGTTTTACTATTTATCCAATTTTTATATAATTCAATTTTTTCTTTCATTTTTCACCTCCTAATTTATATTTAATTATAACATAAATATAAAATAATTACAATAAAGAAAGAAATCCAATTAAGGATTTCTTTTTTAATCTGATGAATCGTAAGTTAATTTAACAAATGTAACACTGTCAATTAATTTACCGTTAGTAGAGTTTTCAGCGACTTTAATTTCAGGCAATTTATTTAATGATGAAGCTGCAGTACCTTGTCTCCAATTCCAATTAGTTTGTAATGAAACTTCTTTTTGAGTTCCAGTATTAATATCTTCAACTGTTAATCTATTACTTTCTTTATTGTAACCTAAAACTCTTTCATTTTCAGATGTGAATACATTAGTATAATTACCATTTTCATCTACTCTAATTTTATCAGATGTTTCACTTCTAGTGGTTTCAGTTGATTTAGTAAGTTTAACTGATGATAAATCATTATAATCATAACCTGTTTTATCTTTAAAGTTTACTTCTTTATATTTTTGTTCAAGATTTTCTTTTGTTTCATTGAGCCTATTATATTCAGATCTTAATGATTCTAAATCTTCAGGACCTTTTGATAAAACTTTTGTAACGTCTTTGTATTTATTTAAACGTTCATTATATTCTTTTTCTGATAAAGGTTTCTTAGGTGCTTTTAATTCTTTATTATGTTCAATAGGGAAATGGGTTTCATCATAATGATTTGATAGTGTTGACAAATTATTATCTAATTCTTTAATCCCATCTTTAATACGATTATATTCATTCCATTCATTCTTTTGGATATCATTAACAATAATCTTATTCTTTGCATATTCAGTAAATTTAATTCTACCTTCTTTATAGAAATGACTAGATTGAATTAACTTATTTACTTCTTTATTGTAATTTTCTTTATGTTCTTTCATGAAATTATTTTTATCAGTTCTATATTTCTGCATAATTTCATTTTGTTCTGTTTTTTGTTTTAAATAATCTTCTTGCAATTTTTCATAATTCTCTGATAATTTAGAATTATTATCCAAGATTTCTTTCTCTTGTTTTATTGCTTCATCAGAATAATTATCTCTATATTCATAATATTTTTTATTGAATGAATCTTTTTCTTCATAATCAGATTCAATTGATTTCATTCTTTCTTTTACTGCTTTCAATTGACCTGAAATTTCTGCTCTTGTTTCACCAGAATTTACAACTTCATTATTTGAAATAGCTTTTTCTGTTTCATAATAACTATCTAAAATTGCTTGAACTTCTTCTCTAGATTCCCCGTGAATTTCTTCGCCTCCTAATGGACATGAACCTTTTGCTTTACATACAGATGGTGTTCCTCTTTTTCCAATATGAAATTTACCTGACATTATTTTTCCCTCGCATTTTTTATTTAAATATCAAGAAATAATTCTTATATTTACGTTTAAATTATATAATTTTATTTTTAATCTGTCAATAAAAAAATAAAAATATTTTTGTTTATAGATTGCACGTAGACGTTAAATTTTATATTTATGATGAATTATACAAATTATACAGAAAATAGAAAAATGATGTTTTTCATAGTTAATAAATAGTACCTATTATGATTTAAAATTACATCTACTATAGGGTAAAAAGTAAATTTTTAATTTTTAGTTATTAGAGTAAAACAAATAAAAAGGATTTTAATTATAAAATCCTTTACTTACTATTATATTTATCTATTGCAATTCTATTTAATCTATCAAAGAAATTACCTTTACCCTCGGCATAACTAACATAGAATTTTTCACCATTAATTTCAAATTTGGGTTTAAATTCGCTTTTTATAGAGTTAATATAATTATCTCTTTCTTCTTTATTTTTATAATCGTATTCATAAGCATAACGTAAACCTTTATCAAATAAAACTTGAGATACTGTATCTTCAAAACTTCTTTCAGGTTGAATAATCTTATTTGTTTTATCTCCAAATTCTTTTCTCAAAGTATTAATAAATTCATTATCTTCATTACCCAACATTGATTTATCGTTAAGTATTTCATGAGTATAATAAGCTAAAGATTCATATTTTCTACCTTCAGACCTGTTCAAGTGATAATCTATTTCATCTTGAACTTCTTCTTGATTCATATTTGGAATTTGAATTGATTTAATTTCTTTTTTAGGTTTTTCAGTAACATTATTAGCATTGTTTTCATTTACTTTATCAACGTAATCTTGTGCTTCTGCTTTACTTGAAAAATGTTCTGTTGAATCTCCTAAGGGACAATTACCTTCTTGTGCCCTGCATACTCCAGGTGTTCCATCTTTCTTTACGTGATATTTTGCCATTTTATACACCTCGTTTAATTATCTAATAAATCTGTAATAGTTGAAAATAAATTCATGAATGTAATATAAATATTAATTGATAGCATTAAAACTATAGATTCAGGAACATTACCATGAAATTGATTATATGCTTTCTTTACGTTTTGTGAATCGTATATTATATAAAATCCAAAAACAAATAAAGATAACATAGAAATTAACATTGATAAAATTGTTAAATGAAAAATTACTTTAACGAAAGATAACAATATAAGACCAATTAATAAATAAATTCCAATTTTACTCCATTTACTTAAATCTACTTTTATTATAGACCCAACAATAGTTAATAATATTAAAGCTATTGAAGAAACAATAAAAGCAGGTATAAACATCTTAGAAACAAAAATATTTGTATATAATATACCATTTATTAAAACAAAAATAAGATAACTAACTTGATTTAACCTGTTATTTTTAAATATAATAAATATTGAAATTATAGATAACATTAATGAGCTAAATAGAAATATTGGAGAAAATATAATAGATCTAGGGAGAATATTTACTAATGTAATTCCAACAATAGAACTAATTAATATTGCTAATCCCATATAAAAATAAACTTTTTTATATAAATTTTGTAAACTCATTTCTCACCTCCATTTCAAAAAATATCAAAACCTAAATAATAATTATTCTTTAATATTTAGATATTAATTCAATAATTTTATTAGATTTATTGATTTTAATAAATAATGTTAAATATTTATCTACATTTTTAACATTAAATTGATAAGTATCTTCTTTCATGGATTCAAAAGCAGGGAAATAAAGTTCTTCCAATTCTTTAGGGAATTTACCACCAAAATCCAATTCATTAATCTTGTTGTTCATTAAATTTTTAAGTAAATTTAATTCTTCTTTATTAGATGCAACTTCAGCTAATAAAGTAATAAATTCTTCAATATTTTTATTTTTAAATTCTTTATCTTGAATTTCTTTTAGATAATTACTAATATCTTCTAAAGTTTTAATTCTTTCTTTAATTGTTGATAACATTTTTAAACTCCTTTAAAATTACAATAAATATGGTGAAACATAAATTTCAACTGAATCATCTTTGATAAATAAACCTTTTGTAAGGAATTTACCTTTAAAATTTTCAGTCATTAATTTATATTCAGGATTTGATTTCTTTGAGAAAATATCTACAAATTTAATTTGAACTACAGAGAAATTATTATTTTCATCTTTATATTTTCTTAATTTTAGTTTTTCTTTTGTTAAATCTTCTGTTTCCAATTCTTTATTAGAAATTTCAGATTCTAAATAAATTGAAACTAAACTTTTTAATTTTTCAGTAGAATAAGAATCAAATGAATATAAGTTATTAGATTTATAAATAATATCTTCATTTAAATTATTCACTTCAAAAAATTCTTTAATTAAATTTTCTACTTTATCTGATTTAATTTCAAATAGAACTTCTTTTGTAAATAGAAATTTTCTATCTTCTACTTTAAAAAATACAACATAAGATTTCTTTACAGAATTATTTAACAAACTCATAAATTTTGTTTTTAACAACATCTCGGTTCAACCTCGTTTTTTCTTTATATTTATATTATATATTAAAATTTAACCTTTGTCAACACTTAAATAAAAATATTTTTTACCTGTAGATTCAACGTAGACGTTAAAATCTGTATTTGTGATGAATTATACAGAAAGTAGAAAAATGCTGTTTTTTATGCTTAATAGATAGTACGTATTATGGTTTAAAATTATATCTACGAAGAAATAAAAGTTATTTTTTTATTTTTATCTCTATTATATAAACATTTGATATTTAAAAAATAAAATGATAAAATAAAAATAAAAGGATAAAAAATGGACAGTATATATAACATAGAAATTGATTATAAAAATGGAGAAAAAACCATTAATCAATTTTGTATAAAGGACTTAAAAAATTATCTTTTCTCTAAAATTAAAAATCCTAATAAAATCACATCTATAACATTTCTAACTAAAAAAAATATTTATATAAAAAGAATTATTTTTAATAATTCTTTTAAACATAAAGAATTATGGTTAGCTATAAGGTTACTACCAGATAATTGTTCATTAAAAGAATTTTTGGATGAATTAAATAAAATAAAAGATATTTAAAATTGGAGAATTAATGGAAGAATATTTAATTGAATTTACCTATTCAGATAATAGTAAATCTAAAGATTATTTACCTATAAAAGAATTAAAGGAAATAGATTTCAAAGGAGAATTAAAATCAATAACATTTTTTGATTTAGACGAAGACAATTTCATATTTGAAGCAGAGTTTATAAATTTAATAAATAAAACTGAATTTATTTCTATTCTTGAAAATTTAAATGGAAGTTCATTCATTGGAGATTTAATTGATTTATTTTCAAGTATAGATCATGTTGAAATAAACGAATAAAAGAGACCTAATGAAGAGGTCTCTTTTTTATTTTTTTATAAATAAATAAATTACAAGATTAAATAAATTATTTTAATATTCATATTCAAATTCTCTATAATCTCTATCATTACTATTAGATAAAATAGTATTCTCTGTCAAATTAAAATTAGAATAGAAGAAATAGTCTAATTCAAAATCAGTTAAAGGTGCCATTCTATAATTAAATAAATCATTACGATCTAAGAAATCAACACTTTCACAACAACCATGAGGGCAATTAATTACACCTTTTGGGATATATCCATTTCTTTTATTGAAAGCATAATCAAATGGATATTCATTCAAATAGTGATTAAATTCATCCTTAATTTTTTTCAATTCATTTCTAACATAATTTCTACCAGTAGAGCATTTTCTCATACCTGAATAGAAATGTTTTTCTTCTAGCCAACTATCTTCTTTTTCTTTCCAGTATTTAATTCTTTTTGAAGGTTTAAAATCTTTATTTAAATTATATTTATTTATATAAGATTTTTGTCTTTCAATAAAATTAATCAAATATCTTGAAGGTGTTATATCTTCTAATTCTAATAATTCTATTAAATCATCTAAAGAATAATAATCTTTAATATTATTTAATTTATAGGGTGTACTGAATGAATATTGATTCAACCGATTAAATGATACAATATAAAAATAATAATGTTTATATGTTACATTTCCATGTAATCTATTTTTTTTATTTCGTTGTAAAATCATTTTATATTTTGGGAGGCGATTAAATTCTTGTAGGTTAGAAACTTCATCTCTTTTAGCTAATTCTGATAAGGATTTATTAAAATAATTTCCTTTACCAAATCTCTCTGATAATTCTTTATTTGAAAATTTACTATATTTCTCAGAATATACCAAAGGTAAATTTTCTTCATGACTAAAACTAACAATATATTTTCTATCATTTGGATTAGATTTATTTTTCAAATTATCTGAATTATAGATTTTATAAATATCTTTTACTGGATTAACATTTTTAGAGAAAGATGATTTTTTAATATCTCTTTCTTTTCCTTTTCTTTTCTTTTCCCATCTATTTTCTTTGTAATATATTGGAGTTAAATCTTCTTGATTTAAATTTTTATTTAATTTATTTAAATTTTTTCTATTTGTTGTCATAAAAACTCCTTATTCTATTAAATATTAAATTATATTTCCATATTCAGATTTTATTTCATTATTTTGTTTGTTTTTTAAAATAAATAAAATTAAATTAATAAATGGAATTACATAAATAAAGAAACCTTGGATAATCAAACCAAACCAAACAAATATTTCATCTATATGAGAACCCCATAGTAGCATTAAGAATAGGAATAAAGACATCCAACCCCAAAGGCAATTAAAGAAATTTAAAAACAAAAGTATTATAGAGGTCTTTTTATTTTGTTTTTTAATTCTATTATTATAATTTCTGATAAAATAAATTAAAGACCCTATACCGTAAAAAGTTGGAGCAAGCCAAAAAAGAAATACTAAAACTAAATTAAATATATCTTTTGGAATCAAAACAGTCATAAAATTAAGCATAAGGACTTCCTCCTTTTTTATTTTAAATATCAAATTATATAAAAATCAACTTAAAATAATCAATTGATTTTTAATTTTTATAATAAAATTTAATATTCTGTTTCTTCATAGATAAAACCATAAGCTTTATCTAAATGCAAGGTTAATTTTTCAATAAACTCTTCAGTACTCATATTATTAAATTCATTTAAATTAGTAAATAAATAATCAATTAAAGTACAAATAGAATTTCTTTTGTCACTTGGTTCTTCAGATCTTACATATTTATAGGTTTCATGAGTTTCAAATTCAATATTAATTTCGATTTCGCCATCGACCCATTCTCCGCCACACGTCTCACACCAACTTTCTTCATAATAAGAATCAGTATAAATTGGTTGAATCTTTAAAACTTTATCATCTTTTAAATCAAATAACATTATTATAAACCTCCATTTTTATATTAATTATAACATTTCATTTTTAATTTGTAAACTTAATAAATTTATATTTTACCTAAAAAAAGATAGTTTCATTACTATCTTTTTTATTTATTTTATTTTTTTAAAATTATATCCCAAGCTTAAAGAACTAATTATAGAAGAAACTAATCCAAAAAATACAGAGGTTGAATTAGTATTAGGTAATTCTCTTTCTTGTTTACTTTCTTCTTTAATTATTTTAACTAAATCTGTTTGTTTAGTATTATTTACTGTTGAATTATTTGAAGGTTTAATATTTTCAATTGATTCTTTAATAGATGGTGAAATAGGATTTTCATCAGTTGGAGAATTGATTGATAGTAGATTTGTATATTCTGACTTATCAACACTAGGAGGTAAAATTAAATTTCCTTTTTCATCAACAGGTGTATTAGTTGAAATAGATTCTGTATATTTAAGTTTATTATTAATTAAGTTTTTAATAGAATTTTCATTTAATTCTGAGATTTCATTAATTAAAGGATTACTATCATTAACTGCACCTTTAAATTCTTCTTTCTCATTAATTAAAGGTTTTATTTTACCTTCAATTAATTCATTATATTCTGATTTATAATTAATTATAGGATTATTATCAGAAACACCTGAATTAAATTCTTTTGCAGTTTCAACAAGAGGTTCATTATCATTAACCCCACCTAAATATTCAGGTTTTATATTTTCCTTTAAAGGGTTACCTTTATTTTCATAAATATATTCATTGTTATTTATTCCTTTTATACCAATTGTTTTATAATGAATTGTATTATCATTAGAATTTCTTATTTTATCATTAATTTCTTTTCTTAATTTTAAAACAGATTTTTTTAATTCGTTTATATTTTTATTAGTTGAATCTAAATACAAATGTCCATCATAAATCAATTGTTTATTTTTTGATTTTGCAAATTCTAAAGATTCTTTTAAATCATCTGTTAAATGGTTCTCACTAGGTGTCAAAATCCCCTCAAATAATGAAGACATATAATCCATAATTTTTTGTTGTTCTTTAGTTTCAGGTTTATATTCCCCTCTAATATAAGACAAATAATCGCCAAAATCTGAAGCCCACCTACCAATAAGAAAATTATTATCGTTATTATTATAAACTTCTTTACTTAATTTTGCATATTCTGGATCTCTTGAATATGACCAGGTATAATTATCTTTAAATGATTTTCCATTGAATATATGACCTACTTCATGTCCTAAAACTTGAAGAGTTTGTTTAATTGACCCAGGTTCTCCATGTGTTAATTCAGGATGATAATATTGCATATTCATATTAACATCACCACTTAAACTATAAGTATATCCATATAAAGCATTTGGTTTACGAACAATAGTTATAGAATTAACATTCTCTCTTACAACTTCTGGGTATTTATTAAATTCTTCCTCAATTGCATTTAAATATATTTTTTCATGCCCATTAGGTACAACCCCATCATCAAATTTAACTTTATCTTTAAAAGTATGTGTTTTTTCATTCTTTTTAATTATTAAAATTTCTTCTAATTCTTTTTTTACTTCTTTAGCTTTATCAGAAATATAATTAATTTCGTCTGCATGAACAACAATTGAATTATTTACTACTTGATTTAACAATAGACAAGATGAGAGTGTTAATAATCCCAAGGTTGTTTTTCTTATAAAATATTTATTTAATTTTTCATCCATAAACAAATTCCTTCATTATATATTGTTTTATTTATATCAAAAAAATTATTATAATAAATATTCAATTACCAACCTCCAGATGCTCCCCCACCATCGAATCCTCCACCTCCCCAATCACTTGAGGATGAATAGCTAGATGAAATACTAGAGGATGAATGTCCTGAATAAGAAACACTTGATGATGAGTAATTTGAAGATATTATTGCTGAATCTAAATAATCACTAGAGTTTCTATCTTTCTTTAAATCTAATCCATTCCTAGAGTAAGAAGAATTATATGCCCCTGATGAACTGTAACCACCTGAATATCTATTTCTATTTAACAAACTTACAGCATAACTAATAAAAAACAAAAACGTTGTTATAGGAATGAAAATAGGTAGGAATAGTATAAGCGAATTATAAACCGCCTCAAGACCTTTTTTGGGTGTTAATTTTTCTTTAACAATATTTAAATCACCTGATTGAGTTAATGAACTTTCTGATGAAGATATTATTTTTATTTCAGATATAATTTTTTGAACTGCTAAATTATAATTCTTTGAGCGCATTTCAGGTTTAACATTATCTAAAATTGATTTTGCTTTAGAATCAGTAAGAGTTGTATTCAATTCATTAGAGGTCTCAATTCTAAATTTTCTATCATTAATAGCAATAGCAATTAATGCACCTTTATTTGAATCAGAAAAACCAATTTTCCAAGATCTTGCAACCTCATTTGCTTGTTCTTCTATTGATTTACCATCTAATGTATCAACAATATAAACCCCTATTTGAGTATCTGAATTTGTATTTGCTTTTGCCAATTCAGCACTTGTATCTTCAGACAAATAATGATTTGGGTCATATATTCCATTTATAGGTCTATCTGGTATTGTTGTTTCTGCTTGAACAATATTTCCAGTTATAAAGAGAAATGGGATTAAAAGTAATAATATTAGCTTTTTCATGTTTTTTGACCTTTTGTTTTTATTTTACCTTAAACTAGAAAAAATAAAAAATTTTAACTTTTTATTTTTCTTTTAATTTATATTTAAAATAAATTTCAGTGCCAATCCATTGAATAGTACCAATAATTGCTCCAACTGCAAAAATAGATTCAAAACTTAATTGTAAATAATGTAAAAATAACCATAACAATAAAGGCGTTAATATTGCAGTTGGTATTGCGTAAATAAGTTGAGCTATTCCATTTAAATCATGACGATATGAGCGACTTATTGCAAGCCACATATAATAGCGTAGTTTTGTTAAAATTTCGATAGGCAATAATATCCAGATAATTGGAGCTATAATTCCATGATAAATAGATTCTGGTAGCCAAGATAATCCGAAATAAGCAATTGCATAAATTAAACCTATAGAAAAAATTGCTCCAATAGAAGCTCTCCAAAAAACAAATTTATTATCTTTATATGGAATTGATTCATTCAAACCTACATTTCTAGAGACATGGCTATTTAAAAGACCAGCCATAGAATCTACCCAACCCTCTGGCAACATCATTAAGTTTGAAATCCAATATTTAATTCCAGCGTAAATTGGGTTAATTGTAATTGTAAGACCAACAGCTATAATAGCTGAAACTCTTGGTGCAAGCCGTCTTATTAATTCCCATTTTACAATTACCCAATAAGACTTAATTTCTTTCCAAGAAAATTCAAACCCTTTAGAAAAGAATTTAGGTATTGGTTTCTTCCATAAGAACCAATAAAGAGGAATAGCATTAGTGATAATATTTACTATTAACGCAGTATTTACTCCTAAATGCAAAATGTGAGTTGTGAAGAAAATACCAATTAACATGGACCAGGCAACACTATGGTCTAAAACTGTAGCTTCTTTACTTCTACCTCTTGTTCTAAGATATGAAGGTATAAATATTGACCAAGGTGCTGCTATAAAAATTGAAATAATTGAAAGTTGAAAATAAGGTATATAAAATGGTAAATCCGTTTGAGACACCCCTAAAATGAGTAGTAATTTAGGAAGAAACATAAAACTACCAATAGCTGATGGTAATAGCATAAAATAGAATAGATATATGTGATTTTTAACTACTTTAGACTCTATGTTTATACCTTGTTTCTCAATCAATTTAGGTAAAGTTGCAGTCATAGAAGTTCTAGCAGTGTAATAAGTTGATGATAAGATTACCCAGAAAGCGTCATTTACCCCAAATAGGACAGTTATTCTTTCTACAAGACTTTTATCTGCTAATAAACTAAAACATAATACCCAACCTATTTCAATTGCATTATCTGCTAAAGAACCGATAAACGCATGATAAAGCATTTGTGTTAGTTTATAACGGGTCCAAGGTTTATTTATTGACATTGGAAACCTCTATTAAATTTCGTAAATCCTTGAAATAAGATAACACTTCATTCAATTTTTCAGTATAAGGATTATCCAAATCTTGAATTTCTTTAGTTAAATTATTGAATGGAATCATAGACTGATGAAAACCTGTATCATCTTTATTATAAATTGCAACTGTCCAAGCATCGTGAACCATTTCGTCTGTAATTTCAATATTTAAAGATAAAGCAGTCAAAACAAGTTGAGTATAAAAAGGAACAAACACTTCGGATAAAGATAAATACTCTGTTCTAAATGTACTACCTATCTTTTCAGCAACTTTATGAACATAAGTATCTCCATATCTATTAGTTTGTTTTAAAATAACACCTGAAAAAGTTAGATATTCGCTTAAATAGTAAGGTTTATCGAAAATTATAACTTTAATATCTTTTCTGTTTTTATATAATTCAAGTGTTTTATCGTAATAGTACCTCAAGTTTGTCCAATATTGCTCACTGTTTCCCCTAAGTTTACTACGTTCTTTATAAATAGATTCGTTATCTCCAATATTAACAACTACAACTTCTATAGGATATCCCTTTTCAATCAAATAATTAAGACAATCTTCTTGAAGCCATCCTGTTACAACATCATATTGATTTGAATCAATTACTTTGCACCAATCTGTCATATATTGTTCAAACCAACCAACATTTATTTTACGATTTGGAAGACCTTTGAACTCTTCGTTAGACAAATGTTCAAATCCTGTTTTATCATATTTATAATCCAAAGTGTGTTTATCAAAGTCATAAATATTTGTAAAATTTCTATCTAAATATGTTTTTCCAACACATCCTACAGTTAAAATTATTCTTGTTTTCATATTTAATTCCTTAATCTGATTATTTAATTATTATTAAAATATCAAATCTCACAACAAATAATTTTACTTTTTAATATGTTTCAACTTCAATAAAATCTCTTAAATCAACCTGTTTATTTATAATAGATCTTTTGCTATATAACTCTGCACGGATAGAATCTAAATATTCTTTTGAATAATATTCATTGTTATATTCTTTTTCTCCATAACTTTCATTATTAGCTAAATTAGTTAAAACTTCAATATATTTCTCTAAAATTTCATATTTTTCAGATATTAAAATTGAAATTATTTGAGTTCTTAATAAAAATAAATTAGTATTATAATTATTATTTTTATAAGAAATTTCACGTAATAAATTATCTGATTCAAATTTTTCAGGTAAACCCCAATTACCAGTTAAACAAGCGCTTTCAAATCCACCTTTAAAGGAATACCAAATATGAGATAGTATTTTAATAATATCTTTTGTTTCTACATTACAATAAGCCATAGAAATTTTATCCCAATGAGGTGTAATTATTGCCAAATCTTTATTTTCTTGATTTTTAATTAGAACTTTAATTTTACCTGATTCTACTTTTATATTTGCATTTTCATATCCATACAAATTAAGAAAATTTTTCAATTCCATTTCCAAATAATTCCTATTTGATTCTTTAAGGAAATTTTGATAATCTAATAATGTTTTATCTTCTCCAAAATATAATTTGTATTTTTCAAAATCAGATTCTATTTCTTTATTAATTTTCATCTTATATACCTTTAAATTAAATCATTTTCAATAACATCAGTTAAATATAGTTTAGATGGAATTAGATGAATAAAGATATTATCCATTTCATCTTCATTAAAATAGCTCAAAGGAGATGGCTCTAGAAATTTAATTGTTGTTTCAATCCATTTTTCATTATTACCTCTATTTAGAGCCCTCTTTCGGAACTCAATTTTAGATAATTCATTGGGTAAAGGTTTAACATAATGTACTTGATAACCTAAAGCTAAAATTCCTTTAACAACATCAGGACTTTGACTCGTAAAAATATATTCATATTTATTGGATTTTACAGCATTATCAATAGATTTTAGGTAATCTTGTAAACCATTGGGATTTGGTTTCCTATCTGGTAAACCTTTAAATTCTTCTGATGTTAAATGTTCATAACCAGTTTTATCAAAAAAATAATCTGAACTTTCGAGGTCAATAGCTTTACCAGGATTATTTTTTGCATAATGAGTTTTTCCAAGGCAAGGGAAAGCAAGTATAATTTTTGTTTTCATTTTTATTTTCAACTTTCTTTTATTTACATAAATAATGCTTGATAATATAGAAACATACTAGATAAAATTATAATAGTTGCAATTAAAGTAGTTTTTATTTCTTTTTTCATTTTTCACCTTCTTTTTTATATTAATTAATCAAGGTTTACTTTAGGTGCAACTTTTGCATCTTTATCAGCTTCAATTAATTCAGCTCTTTCAAATCCAAATAATTTAGCAATAATGCTTTTTGGGAATCTACGAATAGTTTTATTATAATCAGTTGCAACTTCATTATAATCTTTACGTGCAACAAATAATCTATTTTCTGAACCCTCTAATTCAGCCAATAATTCTGAAACTTTTGTATCTGCTTTCAATTCTGGGTAATTTTCTGTTAAAACAAGCAATCTAGAAATTGCTGATGTCAATTCTGTTTCTCCTTGTGTTTTCTCAGATTTATTACCAGACCCAATTTTTGCACGAGCATTAGCAATATTCTCAAAAATTTCTTTTTCATGTTTCATATAACCTTTTACAGATGAAACAACATTAGGTACAAGATCTCCTCTACGTTGAAGGGCAATTTCAATTTTAGAATTTGCATTTTTAACTGATTCATCTTTAGAAACTAATCCATTATATGAACCAACAAGAATTAATCCTGTAACCAATAAAACTCCCAAAGTTGAAAAAAGTGCTATCATCTTTTTAGACATATTATATACTCCTATTTTTTATTATTTAATTGATTATATAATAAAATTCAATAAAAGTCAACAAAAAAAGAATAGATTTGATTCTATTCTTTTATTCTTTATTTAAATTATCAAAGAAAACTTGTTCTGCATCTTGACCTTCAGGTACAATTACGCCTAATTCTTTATCGTAATATTCACCAATAATTTCAGGTTCATCAATATTTTCTTTTTCATTTTTCTCAAACAATACAGATGTTGTTTTTCTATTTACTGTATTAGTTAAAGATAGAATATAATAATCTTTAACTTCAGATACAGAAATAACAAAAGAATGATAATAAAGACCATCTAACAATTCATTTAGAGGTTTAGTAAAAGGTTTTTCAAAATGATAATTTAAGAATTTTGAAATATCTTCAATTTGATAAACATCTTTTTCTTCAACATCATTATTTAATAAAACTTCAATTGAAGGTTTAAGATTATTGTGTTTATAATAAATTGTTACTTCTTTTTCTTCAAGATTAATAAAGGTTTCTTCTAATAAATTATCAGCACCTAGCCAATTTTCATTCTCTGTTATATATTCTAAAAAGAAAGGCCCTACTTGTTCATTATCATTTTTAGTCAAAATAACTTGAGCAATATCTTTTCTATTTACAAAAAATTCAAATTCATCATTAATAGATTCAAAACTTAAAACCAGACTTAAAGCTTCAGCTCTATCATCATTTGTTTTAAATTCCAGTTTACGAATATTTTCTTTTGTTAAATTTCTATACTCACAATTTTCATAAACAAGAACAACTTCTTTTAAATCTGATAAATGCCAATTAATTAATTTATTTTCCATAAATTTACCTCGTTATTATAGTATATCCATCTTTTTCAAATAGTGCAGATGTTGCTAACCTACTATTTACATCTGTTAAAGATAAAATATAATATTCACCTGTATCTGTAACGGATATAATGTTATTTCCAAATTGGACTCCGTCTAACATTTCTAGGGGAAAATCTTCTTCATATTCATAAATTAAATAATCTGAAATATCTTCTTTTGTATAAATAGGTTTCTTTTCTGTACCATGATTCAAAATATCAAATTCAGGTTTAGTTTCTTCATATCTATAATTTAGAGTTACTTCTTTATTTTTTATATTTACATCTGTATCTTCCAATAAATTATTTTGTTCATAAGGTACTAATTCATCTTTTTTAAAGTAAGTAAAATAATAAATTTCATCTCCAAAATCTGTATCTAAAATAGAGATTTTTTCTATATTTTTACAATTAGCAAAAAAATCAAATTCTTGATTAAGATATTCAAAAGATAAAGTAAGACTAAATTCTTTAACATATTCATCATCCAAAACTAAATGAAGATTTTTTATTTTATCTTTTGGAATTTCTTCATAACTTTCATCTTCAAAAATTAAAACAATATTACTTGGTAAATCTTCTTTATTATATACTTCTTTTTCTTCTAGTTCCATTTCTATATCTCTTTCTACTATTTTTTTACTTATCTCTTATTCATCTTTTTCAAACAATGCAGACGTTGTTAGTCTATTATTTAGATCTGTCAAAGATAAAATATAATAATCTCCTATATCAGTTATAGATATAATATTATTTTCTGTTTGAACACCATTTAACATCTTAAGAGGAAAATCTCCAATATCATTTAAATAATCCGAAATATCTTCTTTTGTATAAATGAATTTCTTCTCTGTACCCTGATTTAAAATATCAAATTCAGGATTGGATTCATCATATTCATATTTAAATGTGATTTCTTTATCTTTTATATTTAGAACTGAATTTACTAATAGGTTATTATAAGGATATTCTTTATTTTTAAAATTATTAAAATAAAAATATTCATTTAAATCTATAGTTAATTGCAAATCATTAAAATCTTCTTCCGTTTCAGTATTAGAAAAAATTAGACCTGAAATATTTTCTTTAATCTCTGAATATTTGATAAAATCTTCATTATTAGATAAAGTTAAAAGCAATTTAAAATCAACAATGAAACTTTCATCTGTTTCCATATAAAATTCTTTAATTTTTTCTCTAGGAATTATTTCATATTTTCCATTATCGTAAACAAAAATTATATTTGTAGTTCCTATATCTGATAAATTAAATTTATTATATAAAATATTATCAAGATTATATTTATCTGGTAGTTTTATATTTATATCCATCATTTTCTTTCTTCTTTTTTATTTTTACTTTATTATAACATTTTACCTGATTTATTGCAATTATTCATTTGTAAATTTAGATTGCACGTAGACGTAAGATTTCGTATTTATGATGAATTATATACAAATTACAAAATCGGTGTTTTTATGGTTAATAGATAGTACGTATTATGGTTGGGATTTACATCTACGAAAGTTTAAAAATTAAAATTTTATTTTTCTATATATAAAAAAGAGATAGTTTAATTACTATCTCTTTTGTTTGTTATTTTCTTTTTTTAGATTTATATCCTAAACCTAAAGTACCAATTACAGATGAAACTAAACTAGAAAGAACGGATGTTGAATTAGTATTTGGTAATTCTTTATCTTGTTTTTGTTCCACAATTTTATTTTCTGTTTCTTCTTTAGGTGTTTCTTTAACAGGTGTTTCTTTTTGTTCCTCTGTTAATTTGTATTCAGGTTTTTCTAGAATTGGGAGTTCAGTTGAATTTACATTTCCATTAAATTCCAGTTTTTCAATAGTAGGAGGAAGAATTAGATTATCATTTTCATCAATTGGAGTATTAGTTGAAACAGGTCCTGTATATTCAGGTTTCTTTTCAACTGGTGGTGTAATTAATTCACTTTTATCATCAATTGGTGTATTAGTTGAAATTATTTTATCTTTTGAATCATTTAAAATTTTATTCTCTATTTTTTTACTAATATTTCCTGTATTTTCATCTAATTCATATTTAGTTGTTCTTTCAAACTTCTTACCATCTTCTGTAATAATTTCAGTTTTTGTTTTTAACCCAATTTCTATTTCTTCATTAACAGGATCTGTAACATTTTCTTTTACATTAGATGTAACATTACCATTTTCATCTACAATATAAGATGTTGTTTTAGTTGTAAATCCATCTTTACCTTCCACTAAAACTTTATTATACCCAAATTCCTTATCATAATTAGGTATATATTTAACTTTATGAGATATAGTAGTTTTTTCTATATCATCAGGTATATTTTTCAAAATACTTTTTTCTTCAATTGGAGGTTCTTTATCAGTATTAGACATAAGTTTATCTGTAACAGTTGTTACTACTTCACCTGTTTCGGGATTTACTGTATAAGTTGTAGTTCTTTTAACAACTCTATTATTTTCCTTTAGAAATTCAACTTTCGGTTTTGTTCCTACTTTAACAATAGTATTAACAACTTCTTTTTCATTATTTTCTAAAGTATTTTCTGTTAAATTACCTTCATCATCTACTTTATAAGTTGTTGTTGTTTTAATTACACCTTTTGAACCTTCAATTTTTACATCTTCAGTATTTCTATCTCTACTTTCATCAGATTCATAAATAGTTTTAGGTTGAATTTCTTTTATAGTTTCTTGTACTGTATTATCATAAAGAACTTTATATTTATATTCAGTATAAAGATAACCATCTATATATTTTTCAGTTTTAGGTTCATCAGTATGGCTAGATAATTTATATATTTTATTGTCTTTCTGAATGTATTTTGGAGCTTTAGGAAGAATAAAATCATCAGTTAATTTATGATAGCCAGAGAAATATGTTTCTTTAATTGAATATTTTTCTGGGTTGTAATCTTCATCATTTTCGTGTTCTTTTGCTTTATCTTCATCTATAAATAATTGAGTATATGCACCTCTTACTGGTTCAACATATAATAAAGCTTTTACTACTTTTCCATCTTTTACTAAATTTGAATCATACGATATTGTATAATCTTCATTTGGATTTGAATAAATAGGTTTAACTGGTTTATAGAATAATTTAGCAGTATGACCTTCTCTCCATAATTTAGAGTCTTTTTCATACTCTCTTTTCTCATAATCATCACTATCAGGTCCACCTATAATATGTTCATAACTAGAACCTACTATTTTATATATCTCTCCATTATATTCAAACCTCTCATTTTCATCGGGCCATTTCACAACACTTTCAATGTTATTATTTCCATGTAAAGTATCGTTAGCTAACCATTTTCCTCTTTCAGGTATATATTCTACCTCTTTAATTATTTTTCCTTTGTAATATCCATTTTCATCAGGTTGACTTCCATCCTTTATAGAATAAACAAAATACAAACGCATATTTACTTCTGGATTAACTTCCTCTTTTACATTTTCTATAATTTCATCATTTTCTGGATTTACAGTATAAGTTGTTGTTCTTTTAATTACATCATTTCCCCTACCAAAATATTCAATTTTAGGTTTAGGTGATTCTTTTTTAGATAAATGATTTTCTTCTTTTTCATCAGGTTTTCTGTTTTCTTCTAAATATACAGGTCTAACATTTTCACCTCTTATAATAGAATTAATCCAATCCAATTGTTCTTTAGAAAATGTAATACCTCCACTTCTTAAACCTTCTACACCATTTTGATTTACACCTATAAGTTTTCCATCTGAATCATAAAGTCCTCCACCAGACATTCCAGGTGCTGAACCTTGATAAGCTACACCCATAATATTAGCACCATAATTCTCAACATTTTCAACAGTGCCATTTAAAATAGGTTGTAATTTACCTTTAGGAAAACCAAACACATGAATTTTATCTCCATTAGAAAGTGTTTTAACAGAATCAGTTAATTCAGCAGGTTGACTATCAAAAGATTTTTTTAATTTAATAACTACTAAATCGTTCTTATATCCATTTACAAAACCTTCTCTATTCCAAAAATGAACATCATCATTTGAAAATTTAACTTGTTTTCCATTAGGTAAAGTTGCAATATGAATATCTCCACTCTTATTTACATTGTTATCTACACTAATAGGATTTGTTTTTTCATTTAAGTGAACAAAATTATGAGCAACTGTAACAATTGTATCAGGACTTATTAGTGTACCTGAACCTAATCCTGCTTCTGTTGTAAATGCTACTGTTGAATAGAAATTTCTTTCTCCATTTGGAACAGATTTAATTTCTTCACTTGGGATTAATTTATTTACTCCTGTATTTGAATTATCCACTTGTCCAGAATCAGTTCTATTAAATTCTTCTGCTTTTACATTAATTACAGGATTTGCTACCATTATAGAAAATAAAGCTAAACATCCAACTAAACCATAAGCTTTACTCTTTCTATATTTGCCTTTTGTTTCAATTATTTTCATATTTTTCTCCAATTAATATTTAATATATTTTTTAAATATCAATATTTTATTAAATAAATAACAAAAAAAGAAAGTAAAATTTAATTTACTTTCTTTACTTTTTAATGTTTAATTTCTTCAAATTCAAAACCTTCAGATTTCAAAAATTCAGCTAATTTATCAGACAAATGCAAATCATTATTATGAATATAGATTTTTTCAGATTCATCATCTTTAAATGAAAAACTTGGAATATGAGCAACTTGCCTTTCTTTATCTTCTACAAAATAAGAATTAATAATTTTAGTTAGATCTGATTTATTTTTTAATAAAATTACCATTATTTTTACCTCTTAAATATTTCTTTAAATATCAAATAAAACTCTACCAATCAAGATAGAGTTTCATAAGATTAAAGTTTTACAAATTCTTTAAAATCTTTCTTGATTACCTGAGTAAAGAATTTACCCTTACTTTCAGCAGCAGTAAATTCATCTGCAACTTTCTTAGTAGCTTTAGGGTACAAATATTTTTGTCCTCCTACTAATTCTACTGTCAAACCTTTACCTTCTTCAAATGAGAAAGTTTTTACAACTGTCGATGTTTTTTCCATTTTAACACCTATCTTTCTTTTATTTATTATTATTTAATTATAATATTTCTTTTTTTGTTTGTCAACATTTTTTATTTATTTTTTTAATTTTTTACCAACCTCCAGATGCTCCACCACCATCAAATCCTCCTCCACCCCAACTACTTGAAGATGAATCTGAAGAAGAATAATTGTGTGATGAAGAGTTTGAATTATAAGATGAATTATCAAAATATTCTTTAGTTAAGATAGCAGTCCAAGTTTCATTTTCAATAAAACCATAATCTTTAGGATATAATTTATCTCTTCCCTTATAATTATATCTTGACCTTTTTAATCTTTCTTCACGTTCTTTCTTTAATTTTTCTTCTTTAATTCTTTTTTCTTCTGCAACTTTATTTTTATAAGTTTCTATTCTTTCTTCTGTCCAACTTTCATTTGGAATAAAGTTTTTCATACCCGGATATAACTTCCTATTATATCGTTTTTTACTAGCATTTATATAATTATATTGAGATCTTTCAGTATAATTTTCTTTATAAAATTCATTTATTCTTTCTTCTGTCCAGCTTGGATTATTTATCCAATTAGGATTATTTGGATAAAGTTTTTTCGGTCCATTATAATCATATTCAGATAATTTTTTATTCTTTTTTAAATTACTCCATTCTTCATATTTATCGTATAAGGAAACTGAAATTCCTGAAACAACTAAAATTATAAATAAGAATAATCCCATTAAAAGAGTTGCAACAAATTCTGTTATTTTCTTTGGTTTAATAATAGATTCATTATCTTCTATTACAGATCCATTGTAATCTATTTTCTCATTATTTAAAGAATTATTATTCTCTATATCTTTTATTTGTTGAATAATATTAATAACAGCGCTATCATAATCTTTATTTCTCATATAGGATTTTGAATTATCTAATATATTTTGTGCTTTAGAATCTGTTAATATAGTAGACAATTTATTAGATGTTTCAATCCTAAATTTTCTATCATTAATTGCTATTGCTATTAATGCACCTTTATTTGTATCAGAATGACCAATTTTCCAAGATCTTGCAACTTCATTTGCTTGTTCTTCTATTGATTTTCCGTCTAATGTATTAACAATATAAATTCCTATTTGAGTATCTGAATTTGTGTTTGCTTTTGCTAATTCAACATTCGTATTTTCAGACAAGTAGTGATTTGGGTCATATATTCCATTTATAGGTTTATCTGGTATTATTGTTTCTGATTGAACTAAATTACCAGTTATAAAGAAAAATGGAATTAAAAATAATAATATTAACTTTTTCATGTTACCAATCTCCAGATGCTCCACCACCATCGAAACCACCTCCATCCCAACTACTAGAAGATGAAAAATCGAAAGATGAACTTGAATCGTCATAATAAGAAGATGAATAACTTGAATCATAAGAAGATGAATTATGAGTATTTAAACTGTCTAAATACTCTTGGGTTAAAATAGCAGTCCAAGTTTCATTTTCAATAAAACCATAATCCCTAGGATATAATTTATTAGTCCCTTTATAATCATATTTAGACCTTTTTAATTTATCTTCTCTTTCTCTTTTCAATCTTTCTGCTTCTTTTTCTCTTCTTATTCTAGCTTCTTCTATAATTTTATTTTTATAAGTTGTTATTCTTTCTGCTGTCCAACTTTCATTTGGAATAAAGTTCTTCATTTCTGGATATAACTTATTAGGTCCCTTATAATCATATTTAGATCTTTTAGTGTAATCATCTTTAAGAAATTCATTTATTCTTTCCTCTGTCCAACTAGGATTCTTTATCCAGTTAGAATTGTTAGGGTAAAGTTTACCAGGTCCATTATAATTATAATCTGATAATTTTTTATATTCTTTAATCTTTTTACGTTTTAAATATTCATCGTGTGCTGGAAATGCTAATACTCCGCCTAAAAAAGTTAGAGACGAAAATATTACAGCCCCAAACCAAAGGCTATTATTATCTTTTAAATTACTAATAGAACCATCTTCTGATACTTGCAAACCTTCATTTTCATTACCTGAAGAATTATTACTTATATCTTTTATTTGTTTAATAATATTAATAATAGCACCATCGTAATCTTTATTCCTCATATAAGATTTTGAATTATCTAATATTCTTTTAGCTTTAGAATCAGTAAGAGTTGTATTTAGTTCATTAGATGTTTCAATTCTAAATTTTCTATCATTAATAGCAATAGCAATTAATGCACCTTTATTTGTTTCAAAGTGTCCTATTTTCCAAGCTCTAGCAACCTCATTAGCTTGTTCTTCTATTGATTTGCCATCTAATGTATCTACAATATAAATTCCTATTTGTATATCTGAATTAGCATTTTCTTTTTCCAATTCAGAACTTATATTTTCAGATAAATAGTGATTTGGGTCATATATTCCATTTGCAGGCCTATCTGGTATTGTTATTTCAGCATGAATTACATTACCAGTTATAAAGAAAAATGGAATTAAAAGTAACAATATTAATTTTTTCATTTTTCTTACCTTTCTATTTTTTGTAAATAAATTCGTTTAATTTATTGTTATCAGTATTAGATAAAAAAGTTAAATTATTATTCCATTTAATTAATGGCTTATATTCTATAACCTCATAATTTTCTTTTAATTCTTCTTCTGTTAAATATACATAATAAAATTCGTTATTATCTTTTTCAACTAAAACATAAATAAATTCATTTAAATTTTCAGAGTTATCTATTTTTTCTTTTATCCATAATTCCAAATCTTCTTTAAAAAATGAAAATAAATTAGTATTAACTTTATAAACCTGATTATTAGATAATTTTAAATTAGCTTCATTTTTAATTAATCTTCTTTCATTTAAATTTAATAAAGTAATATTTGAATTTACAGAGAATAAAATATAATCAAAGAGATTCATTCTATATTCTTCAATATATTGTAATTTTAATTGTTCAGCAAGAGATAGCCATAAATCTATAGAATCTTCCATTCTACTATACCCCAAATCAGGATAATTTAAATTTTTAGCTAATAAAACATTATCTGAATATTTCAAATTTAAAGTAGTTAGACCATTAAAATAATTAAGATTTAAGTTTGAATCTTTTAATAGATATAATTGAATTTTTTGAGCATCTAATATCTCTTTTATTTCATCTTTTGATTTCATTATTTTATCCTTTTTATTGTAAATATTTTTATATTAATTATAAAACTTTATTTTCAATTTGTCAAATAAAAAATAAATCTTATAACGTCTGTAGATTGCACGTAGACGTAAGATTTCGTATTTATGATGAATTATACATAAATTAGAAAAATGGTGTTTTTTATGGTCAATAGATAGTACGTATCATGATTCAAAAACGCATCTACGAAAGATTAAAAAGTAAATTTTTATAAAACAAAAAGAGGTAATTTTTAAATTTACCTCTTTATTATTATTTTCTTTTTCTATTATTCTTAGGGAATAGACGTTTCATTGCTCTTTCAAAACCTTTATTAATTTCGCTATCAATTTCCCATGTCCCTGATAAATAAAGAATACAAAATCCACCTTCAATATAATTACTATCAAAATGTAGTTCATCCTTATCAGGTCCTTGAATTGAAAAGTTTAACCAATGGAATGTTTTATCTAAGTAATTACAGGTCAATCAAATGTGACTAAATCTTATTTGACTTTTATAGACTCGTTAAATCGAAATTTAACTCCTCATAATGGCACACCTGTAAGTGCCTCTACACTCTCATTTTCAATTGAGTGCTACTTTTATAATGTTACAAGAATTGGTCGTTTTATTAATTCTTTTGTTTTTCTTATTCCTTTATAAGCTTTATCTGAACATTTTCTCATAATATTGGCAGCTCCGTTTAAATCAGCATTCCATATATTACCTTTATTATCTCTATATAAACCACGTTTGATTCTTCTACCAGAGAAAATATGATTGTCAGATTCGCCATAAACTGGTAATTCGTCTTTGTCGAAGAAACTTGCTTTTGAAGTATAACTTTCTTCTGTAAAGATTACTTCAATGCCATTCAATAACCCTTTGTATAACAATTGATTGAATAACTTAGCATGTGGAATATTAACGAAATTTTGATTGTTTTTTCTTCCAATTTTGATTTCATTTTTCCATCCAATATTGTTACCAATAAAGATTTTTGAAATGTTGTTTTTTACTGCCTCATTAATAATATGGGTTGAAATTTTGTGCATTTCATAATCAATCTTGTTATTTCTCTTAAAAGATAATTGTTTTAATCCTTTAGAGTTTTTGACATTATTAGGTAATTTTGATTGCAATTCAGATTTAGTTTTATTATAATATTGATTAATACTTTTAATTGGTCTGCCATTGTATAATAACGGTCTGATTCCAATGTTATTGTATATTGACACAATATTGTTTAAACCTGGGTCAATTGAGAAATATCTTGAATTATCTTTTTTCAACTTATGCTGTTCAACTTCATAGATTTTGAAACATCTGATTAAATCTTTAGCTTCATCATAAACAAATTTTACCATCTTTACATTTGATTTAGTTGATTGAATTTTTAAATTATAACTTTTCTTACATAAAGTATAAGTATAAAGTTGTTTATCTTCATCAAACTCAATCTGTTTAGAAATGGTAATTTTAGGGAAAGTAACAACATTATATCCATTTTTATCTTTATATTTAGGGATTCTTTTCTTTTTATTGGTTTTGTTATTAAAAAAACCTATAAATTGTTTTCCTACTTGAATCAACACTTCTCCAGCTAAATGTGACTGCAGTGCATAATAATCAGGATTGTGATTTTTAGTGAAAATTGGTCTTTGTGACTGCCAAGTCCTATATGATTTAGTTTCAAAATAATATTGTCTAACATCATAAAGGCTTGCATTATATAAGTTCTTACTCAAATGGCACAATTCTTTGATTAAGTTAAATCTTTTATCATCTGAATAGATAATTTCTTTTTCAGTTAAGTCCATTGGCTCACCTCCTTTTTCTATTTTTATATTTTAATTATATAATACTATTTCTAATTTATCAATATGAAAATCAAAAAAATAATTTTTCTTTGTAGATTATATATACGTAGACCTTAGATTTCGTATTTATAATGAATTTTATACATTACATCTATGAAATAATAAAAAAACAAAAAAAGAGGTAAATTTTAAAATTACCTCTTTATTATTCTATTTTTTAGATTGTTCATCTTCACGTCTTCTAGTAATTAAATCATCAAATTGTTTAATATAATTTTTATATTCATCTTCATATTCATTTCTTAAAACATCTCTTTCATAACTATAAGATGAATAACTAGAAATTAATCTTTTACTAAGAAAATCAGACACAATTTTAATATATCTAATATTGTCGTCAGTTGGGTCTGAAGCAGCTTTATTTATAGAATATATGACCCTTTCTATTGAACCATTTAATTGTTTATCCATTTTTATTCTCCATTTTTTATTTTGTAAATTTTACATCAATTACTCTTCTGCCTTCATTTGTTCTTTTTAATGTAATTTTACTTTTTCCATATTTTGCTAAAGGTCCCATTTCTTCACGATATAAACCTTCATCTAAATGTGTATGGAAATCAACAGCTCTCATTTCTTCAACTTTAGCATTATTATTTTCATCTACACTTACTAAATAATAATGTTCATTGTAATTTAAACTAAAGAAATTAATTTTTAGTTTTAAATTATCTCTATATATAATACCTTCTTTAAATGAGTAAATAAGATTACCCTGATTTAAAAATCCTTTAGAATATAAACTATCATAATCAAGAGATGTAATATCTTTATTATTAATTTTTTCAGCTAACAAATCAGCAGTAATTTTATTTCTAATAACAAAATAATTGTTATTTGAATTTATATCATCACTTACTAAAGTTTGCACTTCTTTAGCTTGAAGAGGGTACCAAACATTTTTATAAATTACACTGCTTGCATAGAGAGTTGCTATTAATATTAAAATTAATATTCTTCTATTTTTATTGTCCATTTTTTAAGTCCTTTTTATTTCTATTTTACCTTATATAATAAAAAAAATAAAACAAAGTTAAAACTAAAATTGCAAAGGAAAAAATTACTGTTATGTTAGCTAAAGAATTTAAAATTTTATCTTTCCAATCCTCTTTCATTTATATTTCTCCCTTTTTTTAAAAATATCAAATAAAAAGCAGTTCCCTATAGAAAGAAACTACTATTTATGGATTCAAAAAAATACTCCTACTAGGACTCGAACCTAGGACGCTCTCTAATCTGGAGACTGTGCCGGGCATAAACCGGGTGTTTTTCCACTAAACTATAGGAGTATGTTATTTGTTATATTTTTTATAACAAATAAATTATCGACTTATTTAAAAAGTTATTATTAACTTTATGTAACTATTATAACAAACTATCTTTTGCTTGTCAATAGTTTTTTTAAAATTTTTTATTTTTTTTTAAAGAAAAATGAAAAGGTCTAAATTTAATTAGACCTTTTAAATTTTATTTTGCGAAAGAGTTTTCTTCTTCAAGATCCATTTCCATAGATTGAATAAGAACTAAGTTACTTTGAATTTCTTGAATAAGTAATTCAAGCAATTCTTCTTCAGATTTCATTGTATAACTTGCAAGAGAAGCTCCTGATACCCACATATTAATCATAGCATATACAAAGTTAAATTCTTCTGTATCTTGTAGAACTGAATCAAAATAATCAATAGCAAGATCTTTAACGGCTTCCAATTTTTGAGGATATGGAACATAAGAATAAGATTTAGCTTTTGTAGATTTAGTAGAGCCAGGACCCCAGAAATCATACTCAGTTACAGTACCATTAACATAACCTGAGAATAGAGATGTACTTGTAGTTTTAGGAAATACAACTGGTGGTGCAGGGATAACAACTTGTTTAGACCATTCATCAAGAAGATTATTAGAAATAGTTACTGTATCAAGTTCAGTAATTGGAATATAATATTTATAATAACCTTCAGGTGCATTTTTCTTTTTATTAAGATCTGATTTTGTTGTAAATTCAGGCATATCGACATAATCAAGAAGTTCATCAGAGAAAATACCTTCACGAACAAATTCACGAACAGTTACCCAAGAGTGCATTTGAACACTATCTGTATCAAGTCTACCAAATACCAATTGAATCGCATCATTACCTGAGTTTGACAAATCAGTACCAGATGCAAATGCTTCCATTTTGTTATGAGAATGTGTTTCAATATACATACCAATTTGTTTATTCAACAAATCATAATATGGATCTGATTTATCTACTGATGTCAATGTACCTGAATTTTTTTGAATAGGTGTATAACTAAACAAATGTTCTGACCAATAATGGACACCTGGAATATCTTTCAATTTAATTTCTGTCCCATTATCCAAAGTCAAATAATCTTTTTTCAAATCATGATAGAAATTAACTTGAGCTTCTTCTCCGTTGCTTAATGTAATATTACGATACCATTGAATTACATGGAGAATTGCTTCTTTTGGAATTTTTGGTAGATCTGTATTATTTTTAATGGTAATTTTTTCTTCCATTTTTTTATTAACTGGAACTCCATATTTAGATACTAATCCAATACCTGTTCCAAGCCATGAACTACGGTGTTCAAAAATACCATTACCTGCAACAATTACAGTTGAAATTTTTCCAAGTGGGGAATTTTCATTAAAATCCTGAGATTTATATTGTTCTAATAGGGCCATTTTTTATTACCTCTTTATATTTTATTTATTTTACTTTTTAATTATATAACATTTTTAAATAAAAGTCAACAGAAAAAAGAAAAATATTTTTATTTTTCTTTTAATTTATTTTTAAAATTCAAAAATCAACCAAGGTTCATCAGCTTTTAAAGTAGAATCTGGGAAAACTGTTTTTTCACCCCAAGAAAATTCTGTTTCGTAAGCTAAAAATTCAACTTTATTATCTGAGACTTTAATATGTTTAGCTTTTGGAAATTCCACCCAAATTGAATGTTCTTTTCCATCCTCATCAATAAAATCTGTATAAAGACCATTTGTTTGTACTTTACCAATTTTACGAATTGTTTCAGCGCCTTTCCAATTCTTATTTCCTAGAATTGGTGGAATTAAGTTGGTTACTTTTACTTCTTTACCTTTATTTTCAGCAAGATAAGTTTTAAAATTTGATAGATTTTTCATATTAATAAACCTTCATTTCTTTTTTTCTTTATGTATTTATTATATAACATTATTTTTACTTTGTCAATAAAAAATAATAAAAAAATTAAAAAGATATTGAATTTTACAGATAAAAATATTATAATAAATTTATAGAATAATTTGATATTTAAATAAAAAAAAGGAGTTCATATATGGAAACAAACAATAATATTGAATCAAAATTATTTCCATTAGTTGAAATACCTCTAAATAAAGGGGAATCATTGCATATTCAAAGAGGTAGCATGGTTTTACATACACCTGGAGTAAAATTATCTACTAAATTGAATGGTGCAGGTATTTTCGCAGCAATTGGTAGATCTCTAACATCAGGAGAATCATTATTTGTAACAAAAGTAGAATCATCACAAGATAATGGTATGATAACAATTGCACCATCATTACCAGGTGAGGTTGTAAAATTAAATTGTCATGGAGACAATCAATACCATTTAAATGACCGTTCATTCTTAGCATTAGACGGAACTTGTTCATATAAGATGAAATCTCAAAAATTGGGAAATGCTTTATTTGGGGGAACAGGTGGTTTCTTTATTATGACAACAGAAGGTAATGGAACATTATTAGCAGAAGCTTTTGGTTCTATTAAACGAATTGATTTAAATAATGAAGAAATTACAATAGATAACAATCACATTGTCGCATGGTCTACATCATTAGATTATGACATTCACATGGAAAATGGATTTTGGCAATCAATTGGAACAGGAGAAGGATTAGTAAATACATTCAGAGGAACTGGAGAAATTTATGTTCAATCTCTAAATCCAATTACATTTGCTGAAATTGTTTCCGCTGGTAATACATCATCTTAAAAGAGGTAAAATATTATGAAAACAAGAGGTCAAATTAAAGAAGAAGCTAAACAATTAATTAAAACTAATAATTTATTTATAACAATTGGTGTTATAACTTTGCTTTTAGCTTTACCAAGTATATCTGTTCTTTTCCACCAACCTTTACATCTTTCAAGTAAAACATTTAGTCCAGGTGATTATTTTGCCTATTCAGCAGCTACAAATGTATTATCTGTTTTTTCAGGACTTTTTATTGGATTATTTCAAGTAGCAGTTTATGGATATTTATTAGATGTTCTTGACAAGAAAATTGAAATTAGACAAGGATTTTTAAATCAATTAACAGATATTATTAAATCATTCAAACTTAGGAATTTTATTACTGTTTTCGCTGCTGGTGTAATTCAATTTATATTTACATTTATTCTTATTATAGTAAGTGCCTGTTTCTTCTTACTAGTTCCACCTTTATTCATTATTGGGATATTCATTTCAATGTTTGTTTCTTTTGTATTAACTTATAGTTTCTATATTAGTATTTTTATTTCAAATAGAGGAAATGATGGAGATACAATTTATTCTATTCAAAAAAGTAGAGTATTAATGAATGGGAACAAATTAACTTTATTTATTCAACAGTTAAGTTTTATAGGTTGGGGAATATTAAACATTTTCACTTTAGGACTATTAAATATTTACATTAGACCATATATGCTTGCTGCTGATACAATTTTTGCTAAAGATATTTTAGATAAATATGAAGCTGAAAAAATTGAAACTAAAATTGAGCCTACAGTAGAATTAAATAAATAAGAAATTAAGCACTATTTATTTTAATAGTGCTTTTTTAACGATGATATTTAAAAAAAATAAGAGGTGAGGTAAAATGACAAAATATCATATTAAAAAAAATGGCACACCTGGGGTATGTCATGCACAAGAAGGTAATTGTCCTTTAGGCGGTGTTAAACAACATTACAATTCATTAGAAGAAGCAAATAATGTTGCAGATTTAGTTAATGAAAAAAATATTTTAATTGAAAATCTATCAAATGTAAAAAATAAATTTCAACAAAGAAGAATTGAAAGAAAAATTAGAGAATTAAACTCTGAATTAGATTTACCAGCTTATGATGGATATACAACAGAAGAAGAATATAATAAACAAGAACAAAAAAAAATAGATAGAGAAAACTATCTAAAATCTATTGCAGAAAAAGAAGAAAAAGAAAATAAAGAATCTGAAGAAAAAGCAAAAGAATTTTCTAAACTTGAAAAACTAGAAATACCTGAATCAATATTGAAATTAAAATCTAATTATTTATATAATGATAATTACTTTAACAGAGTACAAATGAATGATAAAGGTGTATATAGAGGTGAAAAGAAAGAAGGTTCTAGTGATAATACAGGAACAGCAAAATATGGTTTAGGTAGATATACAACAACTGATAAAAAATATGCTTCTAAATTTGGTAATGTAAGAGAAGTTCATTTGGATGAATTACCATCTAGACCATTATCATTTAAGGATGAATTGGCATTTCAAATGTTTGAGCAAGAATTAGCAAAAGAACATGGAATGAAACTAAAACACATGAATCAATATAACAGGGTAGATGAAATAATTCAGAAAATGGGTTATAACGGATTAACAATTGGACCTAAAAATAATATGATAATTGTATCTTATTGGACACCTAAAGATTACGATAAAGTTAGAGGTTATTAAAGCAAGGAATTTTATTTTTCTTGCTTTTTTTGTTGTTTTGTGTTATAATAAAAGAAAAAACAAAAGGAGTTTTAAATGCAATATAGAAACGTAAAACTTAACCAAGTTGAGATGTCAAAAACTACCTCAGGACAGAATTTTGCAAGGGGAACAATTCTTTTACCTGAAGATAAAAGTGTAAAAGAATTTAAATTGTGGAGTGATTCTAATCCTGAAGGTTTTGTTCAATTATTTACTGATAATGTAAAATACTTAAAAATTGGATATGAAGAATCAACTTATAATGGTACTGTATATTTTACTATTAAAGAATATTCACAATTAACAGATGAAGAAATTTTTGAATCTTTCCATAAAGCAGACGCTGAATTTAGAGAAAGTGTTCTTACAAGATTGCATGAAGGTATTTTAAAACCTCGTTTATCAGAAAAAGGATATACTTTCCTTAGAGAATTTTTCAAAGTAAATAGAGATCTTTACAATCGTTTTACAGTTGAACAAGCAGCAGTTAAAATGCACGATGCAAGACCATCTGGTTTATTACATCACACAACTAAAATGCTTGAATTACTTGCATTAGTTATGGACCAACATAACAACTTCCATTTGACAAGAGAAGGTCAAGATTTAGTATATATTGGATTACTAATTCATGATATTGGTAAAACTTTAGAATATCAAGATGGGGAAGTAACAAAACTTGCTAAAGTAACACATAGAGGATTAGGAATTGAAATTGCAGTTCTTAATAAAGATTTATTCTTGAAATATTATCCTGAAGATTTCTATTATGAAATTATTGCTATTATTAATCAGCACCACGGTGTATTTGAAGAAAAACCTCATAGTGTATTTAGTTACCTTGTACATTTGATTGACATGGCTGACACTCACATTTCAGGTTTAGAAGAAAGTATTAAAACAAATAAAGATTCTGATTCACTTAGAGTTATTGACAGAGAAATCCCTAAACTTATGAAAGAGAAACATTATTTCGATTTCGGGGAAACTAATGAATAAATTCCATGCTGAATATTTAGATATTTGGAAAAATCACAAGAAATCTTTAATTTGTAAAATTGATACAGATAATATTCAAGAATTAAAAAATTTTATTATAAGAAATGTACCTGATGAAGATAAAAATAATATTAATTTAAATAACAAAATAGAATATTATTTAAGTAGAGGTAAAGGTAAATTATATTTTCCAGTTTTGGATTTTGAACCTGATTTTCCTTTAATTGGTAATCTTATAATTTTTAAAACTAATTAAAATAACCAATAATAAATTGGTTATTTTTTTTTGCTCTAGATTGCACTTATACGTTAAAATTCGTATTTATGATGAATTATACATAAATTAGAAAAATGGTGTTTTTTATAGTTAATAGATAGTACGTATTATGGTCAAGATTTGCATCTATGACAGGTTAAAACTAAAATTTATTTATTAGTTATAATTTTATTAACTATTCAAAAAATTATTGTGTAATATCTATACCCAAAACTAACAAAAATATAATTGTTAGTAATATAATTCCATAAATTGCAATTCGTTTATTTTCATTTTCCATATTAAGACAAACTTTCTATTATTAGATTTATTATTTTTCTTTTTGATAAATTGTTTTAATAATTCGTACAGTTTTATCAGTTAATTTAGCATAAACTGTATATGGTACAAGATCCAAAATAGAAACATCAAAATAATTTAGACTATTCCAATTATTAAGAATAAAATCTTGAATTTCAGTAGCATAGTTATGGATATGCTGCCATCTGTCGAATTTCTTTTTATCAGATTCTTTTTTGAGAAATTCTATATATTCAATAAGGTTTTTTGTACTATTAGCCTTATTCTTCTTTTCAAAATCCAAAATATTTAAATTTGTTTTATTGTAACTTGTTATTAATTCTTCATAAATTGAATTATTCCTTTTTACTATCTCAAGTAATTCTTCATATTTAGTATATTCCATTAGATCTCCAAGTAATCTACAAATAAAATTTTATTATATTCATATTTGTCTGAATATTAAATAATTTCTATTTTTGTAGATTTATTATATGTATTTTTGTTAAAACAATAGTATTTAATTTATCAAATTACTTCATTTTCTTTGAGAGATATTAGCTCAGCATAAGTTTCAGTAATTAGAATGTTCATGTTCATTTGATATTGGCGAAGACCAGCTGCTTTGGCTAGCTTCAAATCTTCTACGAACTCTGCGTAAACTGGATCTTCAATTGGTGGCTCGAATGTCGGAGCATTGTACTGAAATACGGTGATAATTATTGCTCTAGAATTGTTAGCTTTGATTTCGTTTGTTAGAGTTCTTACATGCTTTTGCATTCGATCTATCGATGGATGTTGTTCTTTCATCAAATCTGTCAATCGAGGTGAAGCTTTACAATAGTAATCAGCTACCATTGTTTTAACCTCTATGTAACAGTTACCTGCTTTAAAATCAATTCTACTGTTACCAAGTTTCTTTTCTCTCTTCACTTCATCTTTTATTTGTAAGATATTCTTAACCGCATTATCTTGTAAGAAATACTCTACATAACGATTAGATTTAGTTTGATTGATACCTGCGTAAGTCAGACCGTCATCCAAACTAATTGCTTCGACAGTATATCGAGTTCTTCTACCAGAATCAGGTCCATGGCCACTCATCAAACATTCTATGTCCTTGAAATTCTTACGACTTATTCCAGCAATTGTTCCACCGCTTGGACAATGAGCTTCAACTTCTTTTCCATCTAATTCAACTATGAAAATGAATCTATTGATACGTTCTTTGATTTTAGCTTTGATTAAAGGTTGTTCAAACATTAATTTCATGATGTCATATTTTCCTTTTTACTATTTCAAGTAATTCTTCATATTTAGTATGTTCTATTAGATCTCCAAGTAATCTACAAATAAAATCTTATTATATTCATATTTATCTGAATATTGAATAACTTCTACTTTTGTAGGTTCATTGTATGTGTTTTTATCTTTAACAGTTAAAACAACAGAAGTCAATTTATTAAAATAATCCATAACAATTACAGTTCTTGAATATTCATTTAAATTAATCTTTTCAATATCTTTTGTTCCTGTTAAACTTAAAGCAATAATATCTTTAATATTAGCAAAATCTTCATTTACTAAATCTACTGATAGACCTTCTAATTCTGCTATTGAAATCAATGCTTCATTTAAATTTTCTAATAATTTATCCATTTTAATCTATTTTGATAAAGAAATTCAACTAAACAACCCATATTTCTTTATCAAACCTTTCTTTTTTTTATTTTATCCATAATAATTATAATAAGAAAAATCTTTATAATAATTTTTTTCGTAATATTCAAAATCCTCAAATTCTTTAATCCCAGGTAAGTTTTCCAAATAATCTTTATATCTACTTTCAATTAAATCAACCAAATTATCAGATATAGAATTTAATTCATTATTATTTTCATTATTAACAAATCTAATCATATCTTTTTTATTGAGAGTAAATAAGAAATCTTCTGCTAAAACATACCTTAAATGATTATAATTCATTTCCTCTTTATAGCTTAAAGTTTCATTATTTCTAGATTTAGTAAATAAACTAAATGCTTCTTTAAGGAAATTATCCGTTTCAATTATAGGATTATATTCTGACATATTATATCTACTAATTGAAGATTTATTATAATTATTAATGTAATCAATTAATTCACCTGGAGCAAACACTTTATTTAAATTATTCCATAAATAAACAAGGTCCATCATTGAACATCTATTAACATGACAATAAGCCCTAATATAACATACAAGCATTGAAAATTTCACTCTAGATTTATCGGAGAATGGAGATACAACATTAAAAACTTGTAATGGCAATTTATCCAATGTAGCATTATAAGAATAATCATCTAATGCTGTATATAGGACATTTTTTAATTTAGGCATTTGATAATAGAAATCAAACAATAAATCATTAGTTATTTTAGGCATATATGCAATAGTATTATTATATCCAAAACCAATTGGATTTAAATATAAAAATATACCCATTGTTTTCTTTAATATTTGTTTTACTCGTTCTTTTGTTTCAATATATTCATCATAATGATTGTCTTTAAAATCAACAAGATTAGTGTCTGCTAAAGTTTTATATTCACCATATTTCTCTGACAAGTTCACATTAAATAGAACTCTTTGACATACATATTTTACCCCTGCTTTAGAGAAATATTTTTCATTTCTTTCATTAATAGTATCTACTAAATAATTCAAATCATTATCAGTAAGATGATTCATATCTCTATTTTCATCTACAATAACGTACTCAATCATAGCTAATTCTAATGATTGGCCCATGTATTTAGATAAATAAACAAGTTTAATAAAATTCATATCTTCTTCAGACAATTCGGAGAATGATTTTTCTGATATTATACTTGTAATAATGTTATCCAACTTGTACATAGATAAATTATTGTTACTAGAAATTATACCATCAGTATAAGCTTGTACTTGCTGCTCAAACTTATTATTGATATATAATTCAGAATAAAAATATTTTTTCATGAAAGATTTGTAGTCGTTGTGAAATAAAGTTTTTATTAATTTGTTTAATTCACTTTTTGCGACTGGTGAATTTGCAATTTTAGCAACTTCAATGATTAAGTTATTATACACATCCAGACATTTTGAAATTATTTCATTTTGTGAAACACCCAAACCTAATTCATTTGAAATAGTTTTTTCGGAGACACTTTTGTCATGGATTTCTAGCATTCTTAAAACCTTACTGATTATTGAAGTTTCATTTTTTAAGAACCAAGGGAGAGGGTAAGCTCCCTTGTTTTTTTTGTGCAATTTTACAAGCTCATTAATAATTGCACCTTGGGATAACCAACCTCTTTGATTACTCTTAATATTATTATTTGAATCTAATAACCCTGATTCTTTTAAAACTTCTTTAATTACTGATTTTAATTTTACGCTATTTAACCTACTGAAATAACCTATTCTCATTTCTGAAGATTTAGCATATAAAGAAATTGCAATTCTTTGTAAATCTGTCATTTCTTCTAAGTGATTTTGAGGGTAAGGATTCATCAAGGCTTCTAAACAAAGTCTTCTTTCCCTATTCTCACTAACAGTTTCTCTTAAAAGATTTCTAGATGTTCTTGTAGCAAATAGATTATTATTAGTTCTATGTTTTTGGTCTTGTCTAAATAAAGCATCTGCATGATAATTAGGGACTTTATTTTGTTTAATAGTTAAAAGACAAGTCATTTCATCTATAAATGTGCTTTTATTATTATAATATTTTTCATAATGAGATTTAATAACATCAGCAAATTCATACAGATAAGTTTCTTTTTCTTCTTGTGTTAGAGAGATTTCAGGATTAAGACCTGCTAATTCCCTACTAAAATCATTAACACCAATAGTAGACAAGAAAATCCAAAGAGCATTTAAAGTTACTCTAATTTGGCTATAGATATCTTTAGCATTTTGGATATTCTCAGCGAACTCATTAGATTTAGCAAAATTCAATAATTTATCAATATTACTTCTTTTATACCCTGAAAGATAAGTAAGTTGAATATTTTCATCACTTAAATCCATAGAACCATTAACAGTTACATCAACATTTTTATTGATTAAAAATTCAATTTCTTCATTAGATAGTGGCTCTCCTACCAAGTTATTAATTTGTTTAATACTGTAAAGAGGTTTATCATTCACAAAAAACCTAATGTCAGTATTTTCCATTTCAGCTTCTGGATAATCACCTTGGATATTAAAATATTTAGAATAATTTTCATCCATTTTAGGTGTATTATATACGCTTAAAATTTTCTTTTTAAAAGCATCTTCAAGAGTATATAATAATTGTAATTTTTTACTTTCACCTGTATGTAGACTAATAGGTTCTTTAAATAAAATATACCCACACCCCACTGCATTACATTTATCATCATTAACGTTAACCCAAGCTACATTATTAAAAGGCATATTATTATTAAAATTAGAACCTAAAACATAGTTATTAAAAGTTTTATTTGAATAAGGGAAAGTAATACTAATACCCATTTGGTGTAGATGACTATTACCAAGTTCTACACCTGTTAATTTAGTTCTAACAAGAGGTAATAATGTTTGATTGAAATTATCTAATTTTTCTAATACATTTTCATCATCAATAGCATGAAGATAATTATACCCATCAGTTTTAGGAACAAGACCATTTTCTGTAACAAAACCTAATTGTAGAACACCTAACCCGTTCCCTGATTTTTTATCTTTTGTCAATTGAATATAATTATTTACTTTTGATTTTCTATTTGCTACATTGATTTCTTTTGTATTATCTCTAATGAAAATTTTGTTTGTAAAAGCAGACAAAGATACCTCCTGATAGCCAATACGATTCATGTTATAAGTCATACTGATTTCAGGGATATCTTTTAAATATTTCTTTTGGATTTCTAATTCATGTTTTGTAAATTTTGTCATTTTTATTTAGCTCTCTTTCTTATATTATATATCTAATTTATTTTTAATTGTTTCGTTATTATCTTTTTGTTTTTTATTATTTTTATTTTTCTTCTTACGTTTAGAAATAAAATCTAAACATTTTTCTTTTTTATATTTCTTAGATTCAAAAGTTTTCATTATATATTCAAAATCTTCATTACTTATAAGTTCTTGAAAATCATCTGATGAATTATTCATTACCTCTATTCTAATACCTGTTCTATTTAATAAAGATTCCATTAAATTAAAATTTAGAGGTGTTAATCTGCTTTTATATTCAATTAATAAAATTGAATAATCTTTTCTATCTAACAATTCATTAAGTTTTTTTTGTTTACTTTCTATTGCAGGTGCTATTTCAGAATATTCAGCAACAATAGCATAATTTTTACTGTAGGCATATTGGCGAAGGGTATCCATTTGTTCTGATAATTTCTTTTTATCTTTTCTTCTTGAAACCCTACCATAAAGAATAACTTTATTTTCAGAAGATTTCAAATCAGAATCTGAATTATTAATTAAACCATAATAATTAGGATTTTTCAAATAAAATCTCCCTTTTGAAGAATATCCAGAAATTTTACCTTCTTTAAAATTACGAACAATAGTTCTATAATTAAGGCCTGTTAATTTTGCATATTCAGTAGCCTTTATATATTTCCTTATGTCTCTTTCCATATTTTATTTATCTCACAATTTATATATCAGTATTTTTTCTTACCTTTCAATAATAAAAAAGTGCTTTTATATGACAAAAATATGACACAATTTTAATCTAGTAAGAAAATAATCAATTTCTTTATTTTATTTTACCTAAATATATCAAAAGAGGAAAATTTTAATTAAAATTTTTTAAAAAATTTTTTTTATTATTTTTTTAATAAAGAAAAAAATAAAAAACCCTTACTTATTCAGTAAGAGTTTATCGAAAAATAATAATTTAATAAATTAAAAATGACAAAAAATTAATTTATTAAATCAAAAAAATAATAACTACAGTTGTCATTTAGACTTAAAGGTTACTGTTAAAACCTTCTTTACAAAACATGCTTTAAATGGATATAACATTTAAAGTAATTATATTTTACCAAAAAATCTGAAATTTGTCAATACTTTTTTCATTTTTTTTTATTTTTTTTGTAAATTTTAAAATAATTAAATCTCAATAGTATTAAAAATAAAAATTTTACTTTTTAACCTTCCGTAGATGTGTTTTTAAACCATAATACGTACTATCTATCAACTATGAAAAATACCGATTTTGTAATTTATGTATAATTCATCATAAATACAGATTTTTACGTCTACGTAGAATCTACGGACAAGAAAATAAAAATTAGTAGTAATAAAAATAAATAAAAAATCAGGTAAATTTTAGTCTCAGGGTATATAAATTTAAAATTTTAATAATTTAAAGATCTTAAATATATTTAATTAATTTCTTTATTATTTATATTCAGAACTGCTAAGATTCTTATATATAAATTCTTATTTTTAAGGTTATATAAATATCTAATTTTTATATAGTTCATTTTTAAAAATTCAAATATATAAGGTTTTATTAAATAATTATTATTAAAAATAAGATTTATTATTTTTTCTTTATAGTTCAAATCTAAAACCTAAAAAGAAATCTTACAAATAGATATTTTTGCAAAATTTAATATAAATCTAAAGTAAAATTTTAAGAAGTGATAAGTATATATACACTACGGGCAAATTTTTCGAGATAAAAGGTTAATCTATCAACGTTTCACCTCAGAAAACATGACAAAAAAATTTTTTCATATTTTCAGTTAAAACTTAAAATTCAATATAAAATTCATTAGATTTTTTGCCAATATAAAAAATAAAAAGGAATTAAATTTAAATGAAAAAATTATCTAACCTTGAACAGATATAAAGTTTCTGTTGTTTGTTATAATTTGTTTACCTTTGAAAAAAAAGCTACAAAGGAAGCTCTGAAGTTAAATAAATTAATTAAAAGGATAAATTTATTTCTATTTTTTTTGTTTTTATCTTCCGTAGATGCAAATCTCAACTATAATACGTAGTATCTATTAGCCATGAAAAATACCAATTTTGTAATTTCTGTATAATTCATCATAAATACAAGATTTTTCGTCTACGTTTAACCTACAGACGAAACAATAGATATTATCAAGAAAGAAAAACAAACGAATCTATGTCAATCTAGAAAGTCTGAGGTATATATAAATTTTAACTTGTAATTCATTAAAGATCTTAAATATATTTAATTAATTCTTTATTAATATTATTCAAAACTGCTAAGATTCTTATATATAAATTCTTATTTTTTAGATTTATATAAATATTTTATTTTATATAATTCTATTTTGCAAAATATAAATATATAAGTTTTTATTAAATAGTTATTATTAAAAATAAGATTTATTATTTTTTCTTTATAGTTCAAACCTAAAATCTAAAAAGAAAATCTTACAAATAGATATTTTTACAAAATTTAATATAAATCTAGAGTGAAATTTTAAATAATTGTAAGTATATATACACTACGGGCAAATTTTTCGAGATAAAAGGTTAATCTATCAACGTTTCACCTCTAAAAACATGACAAAAAAAATTCTTTATATCTTCATTTCTAATTGAAAATTTAATATATTTTAGATTAAAAATAAACAAAAAAATAGGTAACTCAATTGGAGTTACCTAAATAAATTTAAAAGAAAGAAGGATGTAAATTCTTTATAAAAAAGATTTACAATATATATATCAATAAAAAAATATTGAATTATTAAAAATGAAACGAAAGAATTAGCGCTTCTATAAATGAAGCAAAAATAATATCAAAAAAACAACCAATTAAGGTTGTTTTATTATTTGATAAGTTTTACTAATGAATCTAATTTTTGTTTATGATTTTTATATAAGTATCTAATTTTAGCCTTTAAATCACTAGGTAAATCAATATTATTAAGAGATGATAGAGAGAAAATTGTTTCCCATTTATTAATGTTATTTGAGATTACTTCATAATATTCATCAATTTCAGGTGCTTTCATTTTAGCAATAACATCAGAGAATTTTTCAATTTTCACTTCATTATCATTATTTGAAACTGGTTCCTCTTCAATTTCTTCAGGTTCAATTTCTTCAAAAATTGTATTGATTAGAAATACATCTAAATTTAACCCACTATTCCAAATTACTGATTTAACATTAACTTTACCTTCTTTATTCCAAAAATTCTTATATTCAGGTTTGAAAACATTATTAGCACGAATACAAATATTTGTAAAATCAAAATTCATAGATCTTACACCTGAAAAATAAATTTCATTATAATTAACATTAACCACTTTTAAATTAAGATCTTCAAAAGTGTAAGGGAAACTTGAAGAATATACTGTTTCAGTTTCACTCCATGATTTATCAAGTTCTAATTTCTCATTATCATCATAAGTAAAAGAAATTTCTTTATTAAAACTATTAACAAAATAATCAACAAATGTATTTTCTTTTAATTTAAGATTTTCTGTATTAAGAATATGAGAATTACCTGTAAGTGTCAAAATGTCTTTTCTTTGATTTTCTTGTTTAATTGTCTCAATTTCAAAATCTAGTTCATAATCAAAAATATTTGTTGTTGCGTCAATTACAAATAAATAACAAGCTTTACCTTTATAATTAAATGTAGGCAATTTTGCAATATATTTTGTATCAAATAAACTCAACACTTCATCGGTAATTGGATTTTCTACTTCCAAATAAATTAATTGTTTATTTAAAGTTGTAAGAGAAAGTTTTTTTACAGGTCTTACAAATAAATATTGAAATCTCATATTTAGAGATCTATCAAATCCTGAATAATCATTACGGTGAGACCCATAAAGAACATAATCTTTATCTCTATCTTTATTTTGATAAATATCTAATTTACCCAAAGAAAGAACTCCAATTTTACCTGTTTTAATTTTTGTTAAATCAATTTGGGTTGTGCCGTTTTTATAAAGAGAAAAGAAACATTTATTTTCATCATTCTTAGACCGATTTTTTAAGATTGTTTTTGCTTCAATATTATATGTCATTTTTAAACCTCGTTTTGTTTTTATATTTTTATTATATACTTTTATTTTGAATTTGTCAATATATAAAAACAAAAAATTTTAATTTTTATTTTTCGTAGATGTAATTTTGAACCATAATACGTACTATCTATTGAATGTAAAAATAATCAATTTTGTATCTTCTGTATAATTCATCATAAATACAGATTTTTTCGTCTACGTTGAATCTACAGACAAAATGATAGATATTATTAAGGAAGAAAAACAAACGAATACAGGTCAATCTAGTAAGTCTGATGTATATATAAATTTTAATTTGTAACTTATTAAAGATCTTGAATATATTTAATTAATTCTTTATTAATATTGTTCAAAACTGCTAAGATTCTTATATATAAATTCTTATTTTTAAGGTTTATATAAATAGTTTATTTTATATAAACTCATTATTTAAAAATCAAATATATAAATTATTGTTAAATAGTAATTATTAAAAATAAGTTTTCTATTATTTTTTTCTTAATAGTTCAAAAATAAACCTATAAAAGAAAATCTTACAAATAGATTATTTTATAAATATATATTCAAAAATAAAAGGTAATTTTTAAGTTTTGTAAGTATATATACACTACGGGCTAATTTTTCGAGATAAAAGGTTAATCTATCAACGTTTTACCTCAGAAAACATGACAAAAAAATTTCACTTAATTTTCTAATTTAAATGAATGAAATAACTTAAATTTTTATATTTATGCAAAAAATAAAACTTAACAAATAAGCTAAGTTTTACAATTCCAAATAAAATTTTTCTATTTCATCTTTTGTTAGATTAGGTCTAATATATTTTGAGCAATCTTTATTTTCTTGTAGGGCAGTTTTTATAATTATCATTTGAAGATAATCAAATTCAGGTTTAGCATAAATTTCAACATTTAAATCAGCTATTATCCCAGTATAAATAATTTCTTTTTGAAACAAATCAAAATTATTATTATCAACTAGATTTAAAAATTTATTTTCTTTTTCTTCTTCGCCATTAAAAGGATATAAATCTACCAAATGTTTTCTTTCCATATAAATTACCAATAGAATTTTTTGTTTTAAAATATCAAAAAAAGAATATCTTAACTTAGATATTCTTTTAATTTTTAATATTCAATTTTAATGATTACTTTATAGTAAGCTTCAACAGGTTTATTGTCTTTAACAAACGACAAAGCTTTTTGAATAATTGGTTCTACTTTATAAATTTCAATGCCTACAGATTCAAATTCAATACCTTCAAGATGTTTTTTAATCAATTCTTTAAAAGCATAAGTTTGTCCAACTGTAAGTCCAATTTCACTATTAATATATTTAGGTAGAGTAGTTAAATAACCAAAAAGTTCCCTATCAAATTCAATGGTGATATCTTGTCCTTTAATTTCTAAAACATTATCTTCTTTTTTAGAATAAAGACTATTAACTTTATCTACAATAGCAACATTAATATTATCTTCTGATAATGTTTCTTCAATATAACTTCCGAATACACGTTCAATTTCCATTTGATGTGCTGATGTATATTTTGCAATTTTTTCTTTCATATTAGTTACGCTTTCTTTTTTCTTCATGTTTTTATTTCCTTTTATCTAAATGGGTTTGCTCCCCAAGTTAATACCCAAAAGAATGGGAGAATAACAAGACTTACTAATTGAATAAGAGTTGTTATTACAAATAAACCGTATTTATAACCTTTATTTGTAGTTGTAATATCAATTCTACGAACAAATGCAAATTTAATAAACAAATAAATGAAATTAAATTTAAACAGGTTTCCAAGTAAGGCAATTAAAGCAATACGGCTTTCTTCAGGGTCATGAATTTTAATTTCAAGTGCTAAGCCAAAGAAATTACTAATAACTTCTAGTAATAAAACAAAAGTAATAGCAATAATTACAAATGTTAAAAAACGAGAGTATTTAGTTTCTTCACCTGTAACAATATTACCTGAATTGTTGTAATATTTCACTTTATTTTTAATTAGAAATCTTGTTTTTACAATTTGATACATAGACCAAACATTTACCAAAATTAAAATTAATACATTATATGCCATTATTGCTGTTCCACTCATTTTCTTTTACCTCGTATATGTTTTTCTTTATATTTTAATTATATATCAAGGTTTAATTTTTGTCAACAGTTAAATGTAAAAATTTTATTTAATAGTAATTTCAGTATTAACGGTAGTTGATTTGTAAAAAGTTGAATTTTTAATTTTAACAATTTTTTTGTTTTGCTGGTTAACTTCATCTACAATTTTATTTATAGCTTCATTTGAATAAACTTTAACTTTAAATTCTTCATTTTTATCAGCATTTTGTTTAACTAATTCAATAGATTTTTCGTAAGATTCTTTATCTATTTTATCTTGATTTTCAATTAATAAATAACCTATAAATAAGGCTATAATAGCAGACTAGATTTTTAACTTCAACTTTAAATTCTTTTTCATTAGTGTCTTTGATTTTAGTTAAAACAGTTGTTATATTTTGTTCTTTTTGAGGATGTTCAGATGTAAAATAATTAAATCCTAATAATCCAATAATTAACAAAATAATTGAAAACATAAAAATTAACATATAAGCAATTATTTTCATTTTTGCCTCCTAAGAATTTTAAATATTATCAAAATAACCCGAACTAAATAACAAGAGTGCTAATTGACAACGAGCAGTTAAAGTATCTTCATTGGTAGCAATTTCTTTTGCTTCTTCTTTAGTAATCCATCTATGACTAATAAATTCAATTTCTTCTTGTTTAGGTTCATTTTTCAATTTTGAATTAATTCTTAAAATTACAGGTTGTACTTTTTCATCAGTCATACCTACTGATGAATAAGTGGCAGGTAATTCTTTATAAGATAAAACTTCATAAAAACCAGTTTCTTCTTCAAGTTCACGAATTGCAGCGTCAATAGGATCTTCATTATCATCAATTAAACCTGCAGGTGTAGATGTTGTAAAACTATTAACTGGATATCTAAATTCTTTTGTAAGTAAGAAATGTTCTCCAGTTTCATCAATAACAAATAAAGTAACAGCGTCTGGTTTTGATGTAGATGGTTTGTAATTTTCTTTCCTGGATGCTACTAAATAATTAAATTCTTTTCCATTATTTAATTCGTAAGTTGTTTCAAATAAAGATAAATATTTACTTGAATGTATTGATTTAGTCTCTTTTAATTTTGGATTCATTTTTTCTCCTTTAAATTCTAGTAATAAATTTTATTTTTTTGTTAATATAATTATAATAATTCTTCATTCTACTTAATCATTTATATTAATTTTTGAATTATATTCATTGTTAAATTTTATTCTTTTTTTCTGAAATAATGATTTACTATTTTAGTTTTAATATAAAGTAAAATATATAGTAATAGTAAAGCGAATGGCATTAGGATTGAGATACCTATAAATGCACCACCAGTTTCTTTCTCCCATTCATATAATTTATTACCACTCATTATAAATTGCAAACTATAAAGAATTGTTCCAATTGCAGTTAATAATATTGGAGGAAAATTTAATAATATAATGAATAATGCAGTCATGTTACCTTCTTTTGTTGAATAATCTATTTTTTTTATTAGGTCATAGGAAGATATAATTGCTACCAATGGAGATGAATATAATAATAAATATGTAATAGCTATTAATAAAAATATTATTGAATAAAACAGTGGCTCTTCTGTCCAAAGCTCAAAGTACCTAAACATAATTTTTTAACCCATTATTTTTTAGTTTATATATCATCCAATAGTATTTATAATATATTTATCAACCTATTACCAAGGACATTTTTTAGATTTTTACTATTCATCTGTATTTTTAAAATTAAATATATTTTGAACAATATTCATCAACAATTAAATAAGGATTCATATTTTTTTCTTTATTTTTATATGAATCAGACCAAACTTTATCTTCACGAGTCCTATCCATTAATGAATAATCATCTAATTCATCAGTTTGGTTAATAATATTATTAATAAACTTAATAATATTATTTTTTTCTGATAATGTTAATTCTTCATTTAATATGTTTTCAATTGATTTTAATTCTTTATATTTCTCTTCTTTTTTGAAGTTAATATAAACATCGTAATCAACAGGTCCATATTTCCATGCTTGAAAATTAGGTTTAAATAAGAATGGAGTATAATTATTTGAATCTAATTCAGAGTTATTTTCTTCATTAATTAACTTACCGTAAGTTGCTCCGTAAAATGCAAATAACAAATATAGAGTTTTTTGTATCTTCAATTGTGACGGAAAATTTAATTTATAAAGTAAATAATTAACTAGATCGTCTTTATTATTAAATATATATTTATTATCTATTTCCATAATTCACCTGCTAATTTAAATTCTTAAAATATTCTCTAACTTCCATTAAAGCTTTTCCTAGTAAGTTTTGTCCTCTCCAATTCTTTTCATCAAGAATTTTAGTGTCTTCCATATCTAAACCTACACCCCAAATTTTATCATAAGGTGAAGCTTCAACAATAACTCTATTACCAGTTTTTAAAAGAATTTCTTTAAGTTTAGGATTTGAGAATTTTGCTTTAAGAACATCGACCATTACATTATAACGATTTTCAGACCAAACTTTTTCATTATAATTACGTACTGCTCTACCTGCCATTTTTGCTTCATAAGGATTTTTAACATTTAAAATTCTTTCAATTTGAGATGGGTCAAACAACATTGCTTTTCTTAGCATAAAACCTTGTTCTGAGAAAGTTAAATTTTTACCTTCATAAGAAAAATTTGTTTTATAAAAATTTGAAAATGGAGTATTATCTCTCCAAAAATAAACATGAGTATCTGACCATTTCATATTTTCAATATATTTCATTTCTTTTTACCTCTTTCTTAATAATTCCAATTTTCTTTAAATTTATTTTTTCCTTTTGAATCTCTAATGCCTTCAAAATCAGATTTTACAAACTTCCTAACATATTTTCCATATTCATCAAAAGAAAAACTATCAATAGGCCTAATAACAAAACCTTCAATATTATCTGTTTTAGAAATATTATTTTTTGCTTCTTTAACAACATCTTCAAAATAGCCAATTTTAGATAATTCTTTAACTAATGGGATATTTAATTCATGGGAAATATTTTTTGTTTCTTCCCAACTTAAAACAGTGTTATTTCTATTTACTCCAAACATATAATAATTAGAATCTAAATTATCATAATAGACTGATTTTGTCCAATGTAAAAATTCACCTATAATAAAATCTTCATCTTTTATTTTGTCTTTCAAAGTATAATAAAAATCATTTATGGGATATGTCCAATCTTGATTCTTAGAATTACCACTTCTTAAAAACCAATTATCTTTTCCTAGTGTTAAATTTGTTCCATCCATTTTTTCTGTTGCAATAACTAAACCTTCATATAAATATTTAGATTCAAAAATATCGTCAGGTGTTCCTTTTGAACCTTTTATATGAGGGGTCCTTGGAAATTTTTTCATAATTATTTATCCTTCTTTCAATTTCTTTATTTTATAAGATATTTTATTTATTCTTTTCTATCTTTAATCTATTTTTTTTCATTTCTTCATAATCAAAATTAGGATTTAAATAAGGCGTAACATCAATATTATTTTCTAGACCCAATCTTATTTGTTCCATTTGTAACCAATCAAATTCAGGCCTTGCATATAACGAAATATCTAAATTCTTTTCCAGACCTATATAAATTTCTTTCATTTGATGAGGATTAAATTCAGGTTTAGCATAAACTGATACGTCCAATCTATTTTCCAGACCTTCTCTAATTATTGCCATTTTTAACCAAAAATATTTAGGTTTAGCGTAAATAGAAACATCCAAACCTTTCTTTAAACCTAATTTTATTTGAATTTTTTGTAAATTATTAAATTTGTCCCATTGTGTTTCTTTCATATTTCAATTCTTTCAATAAAATTTGTCTACTAATTTCCATTTCATGAGCACTAATATTAGGATTCAAATAAACTTCAACATTTAAACCTTGTTCTAAACCTCTACGAATTTCAAACATTTGTTGATAATCAAATTCAGCTCCAATATACAATGATACATCTAAATTCTTCTCTAATCCAAGCCTTATTTCCCTCATTTGTTTATTCGTATAAATAGGATTATTATATAAAGAGACATCGACATTATTTTCTAAGCCTAATTTAATTTCTTGCATTTGAGGTTTACTTAATTCAGGATTAGAATATAATTCTGCTTGTAATCTTTTTTCTAATCCTAATCGAATTAATCTCATCATTTGATAATTTAAAATAGGATTATTATATAAATTAATATTTACTTTACTTTTTAATCCTAATCTAATTTCGTTCATTTTTTTATAATTAAATTCAGGTTTATTGTAAGTAGAAACATCTAATTTTTTAATTAATCCAATTCTTACTTCGTGCATTTGTTTTCTATTTAGCTTTGGATTTAAATATAATTCTACATTTAAATTTTCATTTAAACCTAAAATAATTTCTCTTTTTTGACTATCATTGTAATTGTTTTTAGATATAATTTCATTATATAAATCTAATTTATGTTCTTTAATCTTTACCATGCCATTACTTTTACTTTCTATTTCTATTATATAATATTTCTATTAATTTGTAAAGTATTTATTGAATTAAAATTCAATGTGGAGATTAACATAGATTGCACGTAGACGAAAAATCTGTATTTATGATGAATTATACATAAAATACAAA
>QWCT01000314.1_pt1 | contig 53737 bp, 42 predicted proteins | sample 1972681 | NCBI WGS metagenome assembly QWCT01 (sample SAMN09866701, study PRJNA288562) | Human oral metagenome isolate pre3_saliva, whole genome shotgun sequencing... | isolation source: mouth | host: Homo sapiens | place: USA: California
GAAGCGCCGGTTACGCGCCGGCACCCGCCGCTCCGGCACCATTGGCGTGGAGTGGGGTGGGCAAAGTGCAGCAGCATTTCGAAGCCTGTGAGCGCGAACTGCTCGAACTCGTGTTGCGCTACGGCGAATGTCCCGTCATTGTGCCGCCCGATCCCGTCGAGCGTCGATTTGGTGGCGCCACCACGCCCACACCGGAAGACAATCCCATCGACAGTCCGCTGGTCGCTCCTTATATATATGATGAGTTGATGGCTGACGACCTGCGTTTGCGCACGCCGCTCTACCACGAAATCTTGGAAGAAGCCGCTGTTCAGGCCGAAAGAGAAGGTTTTTGCGCCCGCGATTACTTCTTGGCGCACGACAACCCCGAAATCGGAAAAATAGCCGACGCGCTCACCGGCGAACGCTATGAATTGTCGTCCATGCAGCAGCAACAATACATTCCGGATGAGAAGCGTTTGGACGAAATCGTGCCCCGTGTCATCAACGACTACAAGCATGCCATTCTGCAAATGCAGAAAGAAGAAATCATGATCGAGCTGCGCAATCCCGATTTGGCGCAGCGCCCCGAGCGAATGAACGAATTGATGCAACAATTGGTCGACATCAATCAGTTGGAAATGGCCTTTGCCAAGATTCTCGGCGATCGTGTCTTGGCGAAATAAACACCATAGCTGTTGCCCCAACGGCGGTATTCATCTTCTTGAATACCGCCGTTTTTTCGTTTCCACCGAGAATCTGTCCTAAACCTGCCGATCTATGAAGCAACGCGCCTGCCAATAATCGTTCATTCTCTGTCGAAAATGATACATTCCCTCTTTTTTCGGCGGCCTTCTCCCGTGTTCTTGTGCGTAATTTGCAAGGTTGAGTTAACTTTGCGGTCGTACGCGTGGGGAAGTACACGCACTTGGCTTCGCCAAAGGGAAGATGTTGCTCTCCTTCCTCCACCTTCCGATGTTCGCAATGCCTTTTTCGCCCAAGTATAGCGAACCCTACACCAAAATCCGCGCGAGTCCCATCGCCGCGCGGCGATGTTTACACTCATCTTTTATAGCTTTCGCCATGAATAAGCAGTTTCTCAGTGCCCTGCTCGCACTTTTCTCCGGTGCCGTCTCCACCACTGCGCTCGCACAGCACATCCATGTCTCGCAAGAAGCGGACGGTGTGGTCGTCACGATCGAAAATCCCAAGAAATACCTCCTCATTCCCATCGAGGAGGAGCGTGGCGAAGTAAAAATGCGCCTTGAGACCGGCAGTGCCGCCGACACGTGGATGGATGTGCGCTTGGCACAGCTCTCCACCGACTACTATGTGCCGCTTCGCCTGCCCGAGGGCGAAAAAGCCGTGGTGCGTTTCTCCGAGGTCTCGCCCCAAGCCAGCGCTTTCCGCAACTTCAAACTCGCCGACGAGTGGAACGTGAAAAACACCGACTACTATCGGCCGCTTTACCACCATACGCCTTCCTATGGTTGGATGAACGACCCGAACGGCCTCATCTACAAAGACGGCGAATACCATCTTTACTATCAATACAACCCCTATGGTTCGAAATGGGGCAACATGCACTGGGGGCATGCCGTGAGCCGCGACTTGGTGCGCTGGAAAGAACTCGGTCCCGCCATTGCGCGCGACACCCTCGGCCACATCTATTCCGGCAGCACGGTGATCGACTTCAACAACAGCGCCGGTTTCGGCAAAGATGCTCTCATCGCTTTCTACACTTCGGCAAGCGACGAAAACGGGCAGTTGCAGTGCTTGGCCTACAGCACCGACAACGGGCGCACGTTCACCAAATATGCCGGTAATCCCATCCTCCGCCCCTTCGACGGATTGAAGGACTTCCGCGATCCCAAAGTCTTTTGGCACGAACCCGCCAAGGCGTGGTACATGATCGTCTCGGCCGACAAAGAAATGCGCTTCTATCGTTCGGCCGACCTCAAAAAGTGGGACTATGTCAGCGCCTTCGGCCGCGGTTACGGCGCACAGCCCAATCAATTTGAGTGCCCCGACTTTTTCCCCCTCACCCTCGACGGCAAACAGAAGTATGTCATGATCGTCAACATCAACCCCGGTTGCTTGTTTGGGGGTAGTGCCACAGAATACTTCGTCGGCGATTTCGATGGTCGGGAGTTCAAGTGCGACACACCGCCCAACCGGGTGAAATGGCTCGACTATGGCAAAGATCACTACGCCACAGTCACGTTTTCCAACACCGGCGACCGCGTACTCGCCATGCCTTGGATCAGTAATTGGCAGTACGCCAACGTCACCCCCATCCGGCAGTACAGAGGAGCCAACGGCCTGCCGCGCGAACTCAGTCTTTATCGCCACAACGACGATTATTATGTGGCCACCGACGTGGCGCGCGAAGTCCGCGCCTTGCGCAAAACGCCCCTTGACCTCGGCACGTTCGCCACTGCCAAGAAGCACGAGCTGCGCGACGTCTTGACCTCGACGAAAGACGCCTTCGAACTCGAATTCGACCTCACGCCCGGAAAAAGTGTCCAAAGCGGTTTCACGCTCTACAATGCCAAGGGCGAAAAGGTGGATATCTATATTGATGCCAAGCAGCATCGTTTGGTCATGGACCGCACGAAGAGCGGACTCGTGGCTTTCGGAGAGAGAGCCATGCCGCACGATATCGAAACGGCCTACGACAAGCAAGTCTACGGCGGAGCCAAAGGCAAAACCTTCCGCAAGGCCAATTCGGTCAACTACGTCAATGATTTTGCACTCGGCACATGGGCGCCGTTAGACCTCTGTGAGGGCAAGACTTATCACTTCGATGTCTTTGTCGACAAGTGTTCTGTCGAAATCTTTGTCGACGGCGGCCGCATAGCCATGACGAATCTCGTCTTTCCCACCGAGCCCTACACGTCAGTGCTGTTCTATTCTAAGAAAGGCGAAACGACGGTGAGCAACGCTCGCCTCTATCCGCTCCAACCCACCGTGTCCACCGCCGAACGATAAGCCTTTGGTGTGAACCTCCGCCGTCATACCATGGCGGTCGACGGTAGGGATAGACCGATAACACGCCCTTGTCTGCGGTCGAACGTATGTTTTGAAGTGTGCGATCGTTGCGTTCGCCGCAGTCAGGCGTGTTTTCTTTCCGAACTGTTGATGTCGGCAAATTTCAAGGCGACACCATTTTCCCATTCGCCATGCCATCCGTCGGCATTGCGTTTTTTTTGTCCAAAAGCAAGCCCCTTCTGCTGATCGTTCCACTACGGTTCACGAAAAGAGAAGGGGCTTGTTTTTGTTGTGGTCGATCGAATGCCACTGTTTGTCTGCGATGCGAATGGCTTTTTGCGGTTGCAAAACTTGTTGCCGGACGGCACGATTGCATTTCTTGAGGCGAAAGTCTGCGTCAGAATAGGAGAGTCGGTGCGATCAGGGCTTCTAATTTTTGGTTGTCGATCAGTTCGAACTCCACCTTCAAGTATTTGAATTGATCGGCCAAGGTCTTCGGCAAATGAAAGCGCAGTGCCGGGCGCAGTTCGTCCAACGCGCCGTCGTTGGCTTGCTCCACGGTGTGATCGCCGTTGTGCGAAATACTGTCGCTGACACAAATGATATGGTAACCTTCCACACCTTCGTATTCAAAACGGAGAGGGAGTTTGATGAAGGTGGGGAGGTGGATGCGCACGTTGTGGTTGAGCAGCACACTCTTCTCGTCGGTTACTCCATAGACATTCAGCTGTTTGATGCCGCACAGTATGGGCGTTGTGCGGAATTCGGCGTTTGTCGCTGTTTGAAACTCCTTGACGAAAGTCGCTTTTTGCCGCTGATGAGGATTCACCGTCTCGCCTTCTGTCCAAATATCGAAACTCACCATGTTTTTGTCGGTCGGAGGGAGTTTCAACCACCGAGAACTATCTTGGGTGGCGGTGAGGAGTTGTCGCGGGATCAAAGGCACACGCCATACGACGGGACTGAAATCGTCGTTTTGCGTTTCTGTCACGAGCGGATAGGCTTCGGCCGCGGCGCGCAGAGGGTCTTGTATACGCTGTGGCTCGTCGGTGCCACAAGAGAAAAGGAGTAGCGAAGAGAGGAAGAGAGCGAAGAAGGTTTTCATCTGAGAGAGCGTTCGGGGCAAAATAGGCGGTAAGAAAATCAGCACCCGGGAGTGGGGCTTAGTCGTTGGGCTGATCAGTTGGATCATTGGCTTCATCAGTACAAAAGTAGTTTATTTGATTTTGTTGGGCAAATTCTAAGCGTTGAAGCTTGAGCCGGTGCTGATTTTACCCGGGAACCTTGCCGGGAATCTTGTGGGGGACTGTTCCCTTGTGGACAGCAGTGGAAGCAACTCACCGGACGATACGAAAAAACTTCCCCACTTTTCGCCGAAAGTAGGGAAGTTTTGTTCGAAAACGGAGCACTTTTTGCCGTTACTTGCGGGCTTTCCGTTTGCGGGTGCGTTTCCACCACAGATAGTAGCCCGAAAGGGGAAGAGAAGCGCCGAAGAGCGCCGCGAAGAATTGGACGATGCGCATCGGCCATCCGCCCCATCGGCCCGTGTGTACGGAGTAAATCCAACCGCGGATGCGCTGTCCGCGCTCGGCATCGGCATAGAGTTTGGACTCGGTGACGTGATGTCCGGTGGAGTCGAAGCTGTAGCGATCCGTGGCACGGACATTGCCCCATTCGCCGAGCGACACGCTGCCGCCTTCTTCGCCCACTTCCACGGCATCGGCTGTGGGGTATTTTTGACGAAGTTGGTTGGCGGCGGCTTGCCATGCGGCATAAGTGCGTGCGTCGGGGCCGGCATTTTCGATGACCTCGGGCGTGGATTCGGGCTTGGCGCCGTGTTCGGGGCGACCGTGATGGCCTTTGCCGCCTTTCTTCTCACCGCCACCATGACCGCCTTTGTGTTGCGGAGGTTCGGCACCCAATACTTTATAGAAACCCTTCTTATACCAATCGAACGACCACGTCAAACCGGTGCCGGCCATGGCAAGCAGCAGCACAAAGAGGTAGGCGCCGCCGATGGTATGGAGGTCAAACCAGCGGCGATGGCGTCCGCGGAGAAGGTGGATGGTGAGCTGTTTGCGCAGGCCGCGCGTGGTGCGCGGCCAAAAAGCCACGAGCCCCGTGATCAACACGAACAGAAACATGAGCGTGCTCACGCCCACGATGAGTTTGCCCCACCAGATGCCTTCGCCCTCGTGGGGGAAGTCGAGCAACCAGCGGTGGAGTTTGAACATCACTTCGAAGAACGGGAGATGTTCCTTCGGGCCGGCGACACGACCTGTGTAGGGATCGACGAGCCACTCGGTGCGCGGAGGCGCAGAGAGGTTGAATTCGTAGTTGCGCGTGCTGTCATTGGGAATGCTCACGCTCGTTATGGTGACGCCCGGCTCAAGATGCGGCTCGACACGCTGCACCAATTCCGGGAGCGGCAGGCGACCTTGCGAAGACACTTGGGCTTCATAGCGATCGTGGTAGGCCCATTCCGAAATTTCGCCTGCAAATTCGATCATGGCACCCGAGAAACAGATGAGCGCGATGATCAAACCGAAGGGAACGGCGAGCCAAAGATGAAGACGCTTGAACGTTTTTTTCATTTGTGGGTAGGTTGAGGGAATAAGTCCGTGAAGGCGCGCCGATCATAGCAATGATGGCGCGCCAAAACGGAATTTTGTCGTTCGAACACCGGAAAGTGGATGGGAACGATCAGAGCAATCAATTAGAAGGGGAGCAGACGACCGACGGCATTGAGCTGAGTGGCATCAACTTCCACGCCACGGGTGGCCACACCGGTGGAGAGATTGATTTGGTAGATGGCCGGTTTGCCGGTTTTCGTCATGACGGGAACATAAGCCACGCCGTTTTCGGCATAAGGACGGTTGCCCAGCGACACCACATCGGCGGGGAGCCCGGTGACAGAGACGAATTTACCGCTCTTGGCGCTGAAAACGCCGAGTTCGTTGGCCAGATCTTGGTTCGTGAGCTGACCGTATCCCTTATTGTAGAGGTAGAACAGGAAGTTGTCGCCGCCAACGGGGAAGGTGCGCTGGAAGGCGCGACCGCCGGTGAGCGTTTCGAGGTTGAAGTAGTAGTTCTTGTCGAAATCGGCTTCACCTTTCTTCACGCGTACCACACCGGCGGGAAGGGAAGTCTGCTGGCGCTTGTCGGTCATGGTCTTGGCGAAGCTGGGAGAGAAGACATAAAGGTCTCCGTCGGCGTCGTTCCAGATCATTTGGAAGTACTGCGACTTGAAACGTCCGCAGGCGTAGCTGATTTTGTCCGTCTTGATGAGCTTACGTCCCTCGAATGCGTTGTTATCAAAGATGGCAATCCAGCATTCGTCGGGATATTGAGTCCATTGCAGTTCGCCTTTCTTGTAAGCACTGCTTTGGCGACCGCCGTTCTCGGTCTTGACGAGATCGGCATAGCCGTTGCGAATGTATTTTCCGCCGTCTACCGACGAACCGTACTGGCTTAATCCCATGGGGATGGCGGCGGCGTAGAGTTTACCCTCGCGTTGGAGCAGACCGGAGAGGGTGACGTACTCACCGTTGCCGAGGAAATTCTCAGACAAGAACTGGGGCTGCTTGGTGTCGTTGTTGCGTTCGGTCTCGGCGGGGATGTTCAGATACGAAACGAGGAAGGTTTTGGGCAAATAGCCGTTGGCGTCGGCTGCATCTTTGTTGCCGTCGCCCGTCGAAACGGTCATCAATTCGTCATTCCACGTGCCGTAGGTGGTGAAGCGGCGCACTTCGAAACCTTTGTCGCGCTTTTCGAGCTGACCGTTGCGCAAAATGTATGAACGCGTGGTGCCGGCGTTGCCTTGGTTGTACTGCAACGTGCAGAGGTACTTGTTTTGGAAGAAAATGTACTCGAAACCGCCGTCGAAGAGGAGGCCGTTGTTGCGCGGGCTGAGCGTTCCACTCGAAAGATTGGCTGTGGTGAGCAGCACATGCGAGGCGGCGTTGCCCGAAGCGGTGATGTCGGCGGGAATAACGAAGGTGCCTTTTTGTTCCACCACTGGGGTGACGGGGGAGTTTTTGGGTTCGTCAGCGCCGCAGCTCGTGAGGGTGGCGGCAAGCAGGGCTGCGGGAAGCAGCGACTTGGAGAGGGAGGCGAATTGCATGAAGCGTTTGAATTAGATTAGTTTGTGTTGTATGAAAAAAGTGCAGGATTTATCGCCCGAAGTTGAAACGCACTTTGGCGTAGAAGGCGCGTCCTGCTTTTTGTAAGCTGAAATTATCGTAGAGATTCTCGTCGGTGAAGTTGCGCGCCTCAAGACTTACGGCATAACGCCCATTGGCGAGCGTGAGGGTGGCGTTGAGGTTGTGCGAAAGTTGAGCGGGAACGACGTATTCGCCCTTGTTCGCGCCGAAACGTGAGGAGTAGAACGTGAAACTGTGGAGATATTGACTGTCGTAAGTCAACGAAAAGACACGACTGCGCGAGGCGTTCAGCGGCCACCGCAGGGTGAGATCGGCGTCGGCGAACAAATAGGGGAGATTCGGCATGCGGTCGCGGTAACCATAGTTGCGCGTCACGCCATCTTGCGCCAAAGGCATGTTGTCTCGCACGTCCATGTAAGTGAAGTTGGCGCCGGCGCTGAGGCGGTGCCCAAGATCGTAGCGTAAGGAGGAGTTGAGGCCGTAAGTGCGCACGCGTCCGAAATTGACATAGCTGGCGCCGAAGCGACCGCCCCCCACACTGATGACATTGCGCTGAATATAATCGCGCGTATCGCGGAAGATGCCGCCCACCTCGACCAACAAGTGGTGCAGACCGCTGCGCAGTGTGTAAGAAATGTTCAGATTGACGTTGTGACTCTGCTCGGGTTGCAGGGTGACGCTGCCGCTTTCGAGATCGTCGTCGCCGAAGAGTTCATCGACATTGGGCAGGCGACAAGCGCGTTCGTACGACAATTTGCCCTGCCAATGGGAAGAGAAACGATAGGTGCCCGCTGCTCCGAAGCCGAAGAAGCCCAGTTGGTGTTCCTTGCGGACGAATTTTTCTTGCAAATCGCTGGTACTCACCGGGCCGCTCACTTGTAAATGATAGAATTTCCCGAAGGCGGTCACATTCCAGCGCTCATTGGGCGTAAAGAGGTAAGAAAGACCGCTGATGTGCTTGGTTGTGCCGCGTCCGATGGGGGCTTTCTCGTTCTCGCGCGCTAAAAGTGAGGTGGAGTTGCGATCGAAGCGGCCGAAAGTGTGGTGGAAGGTGAGGAGGTTGCGCTCATCGAGGCGAAAACGTGCATCGAGTCCGGCATTCCAGTTGTCGTCGTTGTAGCGCAAGTGGAGGTAATTTTGCTCGCCGGGGGAGTTTCGCGGAATGGATTCGCCACGCCAGTTGAAAGCGTAGGCCGCTGTGTCGACATTGGTGGTGAGGTTGCGATTATAGTTGACCGTGAGCGTGAGATTGAGGCGGTTGTGCAGGAGATTGCGTTTAGCATATTGCAGCGAAGGCATGAAGGAATGCCCGAAACGATACTTCTTGCCGTAGACGACCTCCTGTCTTACGCCCGTTTGTAGGTCTTTGTGCATGCCGGCCAGCGTGAATCCGAGCAAAAGTCGGTCGGCCCACGGCCGATTGATCACACCGCCGCGCACGGTCAGGGCTTCATTGTGATAAGTGTCGTGGAATCGGCGCACCCGCTCGGGATGTTTGAAATCAATGCTCCCATTGCTGAGATCTTTCACGGGAGCGGTGATCGTATAGTTGTTGTCCGAATAGTTTTGAAAGGCACTCATTTCGAGTTTCCATCCCGACTGCCAAGTGCGATTCCAGTTGAGTGTGCTCTTATGCGTGTTGAATGAACCGCCGGCATACGAACCGTCGACGTGCCATCCCGATTGTGGCGTCTCGGTGACGATGTTGATCACCCCACCAATGGCGTCTGCGCCGAAAGTCACCGGGACAACGCCTTTGTACACCTCGATGTGTTGGGCAAAATTGACGGGTATATTATTGAGTCCGAACGCACTTCCGACGCCTTCTTGCGGAACGCCGTCGATGAATACTTTGACATGTTTCCCGCTGAAGCCGTCGAGTGAGACGTTCATGTCCGATCCCACACCGCCGGTCTCGCGAACCTTCACACCCGGCGCAGCTGCCAGCGCGTCGCCGAGCGATTTAGTTGTATTTTGCAGCGCGCGCGTGTCGATGGCTATGGTGTTGAAAGCCGAATGTCGCAGCCGGCCGAGCCGACTTGTGGTGACTTCCACTTCGCGAAGGCTGTTTTGGAGCGGAAGTAGGCGAAAATCCAGTACCACCACGCTGTCTGCCGAGGCTTTAAGCGCATGCGTGAGTTGACGATAGCCAATCGCAGAAACGGTGAGGGCTTGTTGTCCCGCAAGATGCCCCAGTTTGTAGACACCGGCGGAGTCGGTCAGTGCATGGCGTCCCGTTCCGCGAACGGTGACCACCGCTTGTGGCACAGGACGTCCCTGTTGGTCGGTGATTCGTCCGCGCACTTCGCGATCTCCGGCCGCACGACCGGCTGTAGCGCACAACAAGGCGGCAAAAAGTAAGGTCATGCGGCGTGAGCGGGTGCCCATCGCAGAATGAGCAGCGCGCAAACGGAAAAATCTCGTGAGGGAGGGGAACGAAATAGGGCGATCGTAAGTCATCTTGTGTCGTTTTTGTGTGGAGCGAAGCCCACCCAGAGGGCGTCTGTGGGGAATCGGGGTTGCAAAGTTACGGCATTCGATTACGCCGTGCAATCACTACATTTGGGTATTTTGGAATCTTCGAAGTGTTAATGGAATTTTCGTTTGTGTTAATTCTGTTTCTTGTTTTGCGAACTGTATTCTCTACCTTACAAAATGGACTTGCACGACATAAAAAGCCCGTTTCTTACCTACTCATCGCGGGTCGCGGAATGCCCTTGAGTTGTATTTTTATTTATTTGTACTTGGAAATGGAGAATCCGCGGAGTTTAGCGCTACTGTTATAAGATGTTTGCGACAAAACGTCAGAAAAAAGTAAATACCTATCTTTGTCCGACGAAAACATTGTGACATTTTGGAAACACATCGCTTTAGATTGAGACCATTTGGGGTCATCGTTCTTTTGCTTCTCTTGATTTGTGCTTGTACTCACCGAGAGAAGCGCTATGTCGTGGGCATTTCGCAGTGCTCAGACGACGCTTGGCGCGATAAACTCAACACTGAGCTACGCGTGGGCGCGCGTTATTATGGTGACATCGACTTGCACATCGCCTCGGCCAGCGACAATGATCAAACGCAGGTGCGACAAATCAATCATTTCATTGATGAAGGTGTCGATTTGCTCATCATTTCGCCCAACCAGATGAGCACGATTTGCCCGGCCATTGAAAGAGCGCGCAAAAAGGGCATACCGGTGGTGCTTTTCGACCGAAAAACCAATACCGACAACTACACGGCCTACATGGGAGCCGACAACTATGGCATCGGTCGCATGATGGGTAATTATGTAGCTTCGCGCTTAAAGGGCAAAGGTCGCATCGTGGAAATCAAAGGTTTGCGAGGATCTTCGCCGGCCATTGAGCGCCATCGCGGTTTCTTAGACGCCATTGCGCGCTATCCCGAGTTGCACATCGTGACAGCCTGTTACGCCGACTGGGCACGCGAGAAAGCCACCGTGCGGATGGACAGCCTTTTGCGTGAAGTGGAGCACATCGATTGCGTCTTTGGGCACAACGACGAAATGGCACAGGGGGCGCGCGAAGCCATGGTGCGTGCAGGGCGCGACAGTAGCGTCTTGTATGTAGGCATCGACGGATTGCCGTCGAAAGGCGGAGGCCTGGAGGCAGTGTATGCCAACCGACTATCGGCTTCGTGCATCTATCCCACGCGCGGCGACTTGCTTTTGGAACTGGCGCGCAACATTCTCGAGAAGAAGCCCTACAAAAAAGAAAATGAACTCCCTGCTGCGCTCGTCACCTCCGAGAATGCGACGCTTTTCTACATGCAGGGCATCGAACTCAAGCGACAATACCAGCGATTGGAGTCGTTGAGCAATGATGTCGAGGAGAAGGTGACACAATATAACAATCAGAAAATCCTACTCGTCCTGTTTGTGGTGATTTTCCTGCTCGTGGTGGGCGGCGGTGTACTGATGTTGCGTTACTATCGGCTGAAACATCGCTTGGCCGAAGAAGCCGCCAATGCGAAATTGCGCTTCTTTACCAACGTAAGTCACGAATTCCGCACCCCCCTCACGCTGATTGCCGATCCGATCGACCGCTTGCGCGAGAGCGAGCACCTCGACGGACGCGATCGCCAACTGATGGACGTGGCACATCGCAACGTCAAAATCCTACTCCATCTCATCAACGAAATTCTTGATCTGCGCAAAGTGCAGAACGGCGCCATCTGTTTGCGGTGGTCGCGCTTCGACTGCGTGGCCTATCTCCGCCTATGGATGACCGGTTTCAGAAGTTGGGCGGAACGCATCAACGTCAATCTCTGTCTTGAAGCCCCCGAACACTATGAGATGACGGCCGACCTGGCGAAGGTCGAACACATCTTCTATAATCTCCTCTCCAATGCGCTGAAATTCACCCCCGAAGGTGGAACCGTAACGATTGCATTACGCCCCTTGTCCACAGGTGCCGAATTGGCGATTACCGACACGGGAGAGGGGATTGATGAGGCGAAATTACCGCACATCTTCGATCGTTTTTTTCAAGCTTCCGACAATACGTCGGGTGGTACGGGGGTCGGTTTGGCCATTGTCAAGGCTTATGCCGAAGCGCAGGGGGGCACGGTGCACGCCGCCAGCCATCCCGGCAAGGGCAGCACCTTTACGGTCTTTTTGCCTGCACGCCAAGAAGAAGCCCCCGAAGTGCCGGCCGCGGCTTTGCCCCTCGAAGCTGAAGTAAGCGCCATCGCCGAAGTCTACCGCGTGGGAGAGAGCGGAGGAATGGAAGACAAACTGCTCGTCGAGCGGCTCATCAATCCCGAAAACGGCGGTGCTAAACCGCAAGTGCTCGTCGTGGATGACAATCAGGAAGTGCGAGAATATGTGGCACAACTCCTGTTGCCCTACTACGATGTGTGGATGGCGCCCGACGGCGAAGCCGCTTGGAACGAAACCCTCAAGCGTATGCCCGATTTGGTGGTGAGCGACGTAGCCATGCCCAAGGTCGACGGTTTGGAACTCTGCAAACGCATTAAAACGAGTGAAATCACCGGCCATATCCCGGTGCTTCTACTCACGGCCAATGCACTCGATGACGATCAGCGCATCGAAGGCTATGAATATGGAGCGGAGGCCTATGTGACGAAGCCGTTCAATGGCAAAGTACTGCTTTCGCGCATCGAAAATCTCTTGACCACGCGCCGTTTGCTGAAGGGGCATTTCGCCGGCAATGAAGTGGAAGAGGTACAAGCCTCCAATGCCGATGCGCAATTTATGGAGAAGTTCAAAGCAGCCGTGCGCGCCAAGTTGGCCAATACCGAACTGAACGTCGAAGAACTCGGTGCCGATTTGGGAATGAGCCGCGTACAGCTCTATCGCAAGGTGAAAGCACTCACAGGGCTCTCGCCGGTTGAGTTGATTCGCATGACGCGACTTAAACGAGCCGAACTGTTGCTGCAACAAGGCGGCAAGACGGTCTCGGAAGTGGCCTATGAAGTGGGATTTTCTTCGCCCTCTTATTTCTCCAAATGCTTCCGAGATTATTTTGGATGCTCGCCGGGAACAAAAATGCGCCCAAGTTGAACGTAAACAGCCCCCATTGGTGTGGGCAAACTTGTGATCTGCCGGTTGAGGCTAGTCGCCGGTAAGTGCGCGCTGCGCCGCTTGCGTCGATATCATTACGAATCTATAGCGCCGCCTACGTTGTTTCTACATAACGTAGGCGGCGCTCTTTTCCCTCTTGGCCACTTAGTGAGAAAAGAAGACGACTTTTGGCGAAAAGTGGTCTGTTCTGCGTAAAAAGCAGAGGAGTTTTTGCTCATAGTCGTCGAGCGCTCAACAGAAGGAGTGTAGCGCCACCAAAAAGCCGAGTCTTTCGTCTGAGGGATGGGGCGCAATGGCGTCGATTGTAGGCCATGGGGGGCTGCTCGGCACCGGTGTTTCGAAGGGATTTGAGGGGGAGGGATGGAGAAAAAAGCACTTTTTCGCAACCGAAATCCCTTTTTCGGGGGTTGTAATTTTGTTTCAAGTCCATTTTCTTGAGTTGAGGAAGATTTCTGTGTATTTGTGTATATTCTTGGTAATGAGTTGGTTGTGTTTTTATGGTATATAAAGAAAATGACGAGATATAGCAAAAATGTTTCATGAACGATTTTTGCCGTCATAGGTAACGAATGTAGTAGGCTTTGAATGAGGGAAGCGCTACCTTTGCACTCGTCAAACGAACCGAGCATCGGATTCCGAACTTATTCGGACAAGTGATGAATGAAATCGGTTTCGTGGAGAATTGATGCATATTTGCGTGCGTAGGGCGGTCAAACATTTCCCTCACAGACTAGACAGCAGAGGTAGACGCCCATGGGAAGAAAGCCGAGTGCGACTTCCTGTTCTACCCCGACGGAGCATACCCTCACAGAACTGAATGAACGATTGACCCCGTTGACCAACACAAAAACGTGCCTGAGACGGCACGAACAGAACAACCGCCCTACGCTGCAAATTTGTTGCCCTTTTCATCGTTTTTTTGAACAAGTACTCCGTTGGAGTCTTTCGCTTTGCGGCCTCGAGGATTTTGGCTTTTGGCCTAAACTCGCGGCGCTTTTTGCTTTATAGCTGCAGCGCCGAAGAGGTTGCCTTTTCTCTTATCATTTACCCCCCCCTAAACTTTTAGGCTATGAAACCTTATGTCATTGGTTTGGGAGAAGTCCTGTGGGACGTGCTGCCCGAAGGTAAGAAGCTCGGAGGAGCGCCTGCCAATTTCGCCTACCATGTTTCCCAATTCGGTTACGATACGATGGCCGTCAGCGCTGTCGGCAATGATGCGCTCGGCGAAGAAACGCTCGAAGCGCTCAACGAGAAGCAGTTGAACTTCTGCATGCCGCGCGTCGATTACCCGACCGGCACCGTGCAAGTGACCCTTGACGACGAAGGGGTGCCGACTTATGTGATTCGCGAGGGGGTGGCCTGGGACAATATTCCTTTTACCGCCGAATTGGAGGATCTGGCACATCACACCAGTGCGGTGTGTTTCGGATCGCTTGCGCAGCGCAGCCCCGAATCGCGAGCTACAATACAGGCCTTCTTGAAGGCGCTGCCCGAAAATGCGTTGAAAATTTTTGATATCAACTTGCGCCAAAACTTCTACACCCGCGATCTTTTGGTCGAATCGATGAAGGCATGCAATATATTGAAGATCAACGACGAAGAGTTGCTCGTTTTGGGACACCTCTTGGAAATTTCCGGTCTCGACATGCAAAACAACTGCTGGTTGTTGTTGGGTAAGTTTGATCTCGATGCCTTGGTATTGACCTGCGGGGTGAACGGCAGCTATGTTTTCACGAAGGGGAATGTTTCTTATCAGGAAACGCCCAAGGTGGAGGTGGCCGATACGGTCGGCGCCGGCGATTCTTTCACGGCGGCTTTTGTCGCCGGCTGGTTGAGCCGTAAGCCGATTGAAGAAATCCACCGTGCGGCGGTTGAAACCAGTGCCTTTGTGTGTACCTCACATGGCGCAATGCCGGTATTGCCCGAGCACATCAAGACAGTGTATAAATAGTGCGTGAGCGCTGCATCGGACATTGATAAACCATCTGCATAGAATGAACATGTGCCCCCGCAAACCTTGATGGGTTTGTGGGGGATTTTTTGTGCTTCGACGAGGGGATGCGATGATACGGAGCGACGCGCCGCGGCAGAGTGGGGGAGGAAAGTGCGAGAAACGGGGACGAAGCGTCGGAACGTTATCTAAAACGCCGAAACATGGGGCAACGCCCATTTGCAGACCATGATCGAAAATCGTGTGCGTGTGCGCTTGTGTGTGATGTTGCAGGGTAGAGGGGAAGTACGTCGGAAAGAGGACGCGAAGTCGTGGGAGAAGGGCATAGAAAAATCCCCACTTGCCATGGGCAAATGGGGATTTGTGGATGAGGAATTGCGTTGTATGGACTTAACGCAGATAGATGAATTTCTTTCCGTTGCGAACATAGAGCTGGCCGCTGACGGGTTGCGTCACTTTGCGACCGTTGAGATCGTAGATCGTGGCGGAATCGGTGTCGCGTTGTACGTGTTGTACGGAAGAGATGAGGAAATCGCCGAGCAATTCAGGAGCAGCACCGGCCGTCTTGGAGATTTCAATATAAGCCTTGCCGGCGGGAATGCTCGTTCCTTCTACCAAGCCGAAGCTAACTTTTTGAGCATCTGTATTGTAGCCCATCGCATAGTAAGCAACAGAAGCACTGCTGACAGTGGTTGCCGGAATTTCGGTCATCGAGCCTTTGAGATCATTCTTCGTCGAAACCTGCGCAGTTTCTGTTGTCACATCGAGCGTGTACTCACCGGCGGCTCCGGTAATGATGACTGCCGTGTTAGCCGGTACCACATTACCGATGGGCGTCAGCTTGAGCATGTGCTTTTGTGCGTCGATTTCTCCGACATTTGCAGTGAGGCCTGCCGGAAGTTTCACCGTCTTGTCACCATAGTAAGTGGCATATTGCACCGCTGACATGGTGAAGGGGAAGCCTACAAACTTGAAGAAGCGGGGAGTGTGTAGGCCTGATATATCCTTAGCAGTAAATACAAAGGATTCTTTGATGTTCTTGTTGATGCAGAGTTCGAATTTTTTGTGTTTCAATGTAAATCCGTTGCCTTTATCTGCAGATATCTTTTTCTTGGCGATGTCGAAATATATTCTTTGAGAATATTCTCCCAGTATCAATGCATTGTGTGATTGGGGATTAACAAAGTATTCATTAGACGTTGTGTGTTTAACCGTAAATCCTTGAGAATCGTGTTCAACTTTCCATACAGCTGCGTTGAGAGGATTCAGTATTTCATGCTTGGTTCGGAAAAGATCCGAAGTTAGTATAACAGTCTTTCCTCTTTTCTTATTAGCTTCAGTCGATTGCATACTGCCGATTAAAGCCTCATCAGTAGTCGGATTGACCATTACATAATACCCCTCAGTGAAATCCGCTTGAGAAGTAACTTCTTTGAAGACACCGTTGAAGTTTTGTGCCTGACTTGGCAGAGAGGGGGAAAGGAATCCCAAAACTGCCGCTACAAGATAGGTAAAGGTTTGTTTCATAAGTGTAGGGTTGTTCGTTTTATTGTTTTACAATAGAACTTTGCGTGGCTCCGCATGCTGCGGCAGCGCCTGCAAAGAGTGTCGTTTTCAAATCGATTGTTTTGACGCGGAGCTTCTTCCCGCCGACACGCGTGAGTTTCGTGCCGTTTTTGGTAAGCGCCTCTTTGTCCGTGATCCAATCTTCAGCTTTGAGCAGGTTGTCTTGCTGAGCGTCCGTGAGGGCGTCGTATTGATAGCGAATGTTACGCAGGGTGGCTGTGTAGCCACCATCACGTACTTCGAAAGTCAATTGGCAAATGATTGTGGCAAAGTCTGAAACCCAGGCCGAACGTTTGAACCAGAGGGTTTCGTGCAGCGTCATGGCCAAAGTTCCCTCTTCGGTTTCGGCAGCTGTGATGCGCGAAGCGGGGAGGGCATTCGGGCGCTTGAGGACTTGATCCAAGTATTGTTTGAGCTCGTTGAAAATCGCGTCGCGTGTCTTTCCGGGGACGGCGTAGACTTGTTGGAACACGACTTGTCCGTTGACTTCGGGCACGGCACCGGCCAAATAGAGGTTTGTCTCGCCGGTGGCGTGGGTGGTTTGTGCTTTTTGCACCTGGCATGCGATGGAACTACCGGCGAGCGTTGCGCTCTTCACCGTAGCTTGCTCGCCGATCGAGGCAATCAAGGCGAGAAATAGGAGAGAAGTTAGCTGTCTCATAGACTGAGGATTATTCGCAAAGGTACAATTTCTGTATCGAGTACTCTACAAATGGATAAAAAAAAGACAAGAAAAACATTCTTCTTGCGTTTTTGCTTGTCTAGACTTAGCAATTCTGTCTGTAAGAGGGCAGAAAATACAGGGAGAAAAGAGGATAAAAGAAAACACGCGGCATTTCGTCGACAAAAGCTGCCGTTCGAAACGCCGCGTGCGTAGAAAGTGGAGAATAAATAAGGCGATTCTTTGGATAGCCACTGCTTATTCTATAAGGAATCTGCCTAAGTGGGTACCGCGAATCGATTGCGCCGATGGTAAAACAGCGGCAGTGCGTCGAATTTAGAGGAGCATGTCTGCTCTGACGCGAGAAATCGTGGCAGAATCGACAAATCGAGCGGCAATGGCGAAAGCGAAATCAACTGTGCAGCCGGGGCCGCGTGCCGTAATGATGTGTCCGTCTTCGCATACCCTGTCGTCGACGACTTGCGCGCCGCGCAGTTCGTGTTCGAAACCGGGATAGCAAGTGGCGCGTCGCCCGTTGAGCAAATCGCGACGTCCGAGTACCATCGGTGCGGCACAAATGGCCGCAATCAGTGTTTCGCGCAGGTTGTGCGCGATGAGGGACTTTCGAAGCCCTTCGTGGAGCGAGAGGTTCTGTGCACCCGGCATACCACCGGGAAGAATCAAACCTTGACTTTGAGAGATTTCGCCTTTGCGAAAAACGGTGTCCACCATGACCGGGATACCGTGTGAGCCTTTTATCAGCCGTGTGCCGGTTACGGAAACCGTAGCGACTTCAATGCCACAGCGTCGCAAAATGTCGATGGTGGTCAACGCTTCTATCTCTTCAAAACCATCAGCTATAAAAATGTGAAGCATAGGCTATAGAACGGGAGGATTATATGATAGAGCGGAGATTGGTGATCCGCCGGAGGTAGGGTGTGCGTTCCTACCTCATCTATGACTGAACTTACCTTCCCGTTTGCAGGCAGTTCAGGTAGTGTTGTATGGTGGGTTGGAGTCCCATGCGCAGTGCGTCGCAAATCAGTGCGTGGCCGATGCTCACTTCGTCGAGCGCAGGGAGTTGTTGTGCAAAAAAATGGAGGTTTTCGAGACTTAAATCGTGTCCGGCATTGATGCCGAGTCCCAAGGTGCGACAGTGTCGCGCGCATTCCACGTAAGGAGTGATGGCCGAGTGCCGATTGTTGGCATATCCGGCAGCGTAAGGTTCGGTGTAGAACTCTACGCGATCGGCTCCGGCACGCCGAGCATAATCGGCCATTGAACAATCCGGATCGATGAAAATGGAGGAACGAATGCCCGACTTTTTCAGTTCCGACACGATTTCAGTGAGAAAATCTTGGTTTCGTTTCGTGTCCCATCCGGCGTTAGAGGTGAGTTGTTCGGGGGAATCGGGAACCAGCGTCACTTGTGTGGGGCGAACGCGGCATACCATGTCCATAAACTCCTCGGAAGGGTAACCCTCGATGTTTAATTCGGTGCGGATGGTCTGTGCAAGCTCGAAAACATCGGAACGGCGAATGTGTCGTTCGTCAGGCCGAGGATGCACGGTGATCCCTTGTGCACCATAAAGTTCACAATCCAGTGCGGCTTGCAGCACATCGGGGTTATCACCGCCGCGCGCATTGCGAAGCGTCGCGACTTTGTTGATGTTTACGCTCAGTTTAGCCATTCTTTCTTTGGTGCTATGAGGAGAAAGCTGTACTTTTGCCTAAAACAGGGGGACTTTTCCGCTTTCTTGTCGCAAAAGTAATCATTGTAATGCGATTATGCAAGCGGCATCGCGTTAAGTTAGAATAAACGGACTTTGATATGTGTAATCTATCACGTCGAGTAGCAATTTTTGGCAATTGTCACCAGGCGGAAAAAAGCGATCACACCGAAGCTGTGGTGCGTTTGCTTCGTGAAGCGGGTATGCAGGTCGCGGTGGAGCGAGAGTTCCTCAACTTCCTGCGTGAACAGACGGTTCACGGCCGTTTTTTTCAAACGGTGGACGGCTTCGATACAGCCGAATGCGCTGCCGATTTGGCCTTCTCCATGGGAGGCGACGGTACTTTTCTCACAGTGGCAGAAAAAGTGCGCGATCGACGGATCCCTATATTAGGAATCAACACCGGGCATCTCGGCTTCTTGGCCGAAGTGACGACGTCCGGTCTCGAAACGGCCATCGCTCGTGTGGTGCGCGGTGAGTATGAAGTGCAAGAACGCAGTTTGATCGCCATAGAAGATGAGGATAAGGAATTGACGCTTTATCCTTTCGCGCTGAACGAGGTCGCTTTGCTCAAATATGACAATTCTTCGCTCATCGAGGTCGAGACGCGTGTGGAAGGAGCATTGTTGGCCAATTATTTAGCCGATGGCCTTATTATATGCACGCCTACGGGATCCACGGCCTACTCCCTTTCGGTCGGAGGCCCAGTGCTCGAACCTCAGTCGGCCACGATCTGCCTTTCGCCTATCGCGCCGCATAGTCTTACGGTGCGCCCGGTGGTGCTGCGTGACGATGTGACGGTCGAAGTGTATGTGCGCAGTCGCAGTGGACGTTTCTTGCTTTCGGTGGATGGGCGCAGCGAAACACTTTCGGCCGATCGCGTTTTGCGCATTCATAAGGCGCACTATACACTCCCCGTGGTGAGTATCCCGCCGCACCATTTTTTTTCTACACTGCGAGAAAAAATGATGTGGGGAAAGGATCGACGTCATTAAGATTTCTCTCTTAGATCAGAATTGTAGTTCCTATCTTTGTTATGGCAGCCCAACGCCCATTTTCACAATTATTTCTTTGGCTGTGGCATCACGGTCGGAAATTTCGTACACAGACGGTGCTCAACACCGTTACTGGATTGTTGTCTGTGGGATCGGGCTTGGCTTTTGTGGGGATTACGAAAACGGCAATCGATGTCGCGACGCACAAAAACGACACTTTTACGCTCACGCAGGTCATTGTGATGATGTTGTGCGTCATGTTGTTTCAAATTGTGATCAACTTCTCCAACCGCTGGGTTCGGGCTTTGCTCGGTGTGCGCGCACAGAATCGCATGCAACAAGTCATGTTCCACAGGTTGTTGAGCCGCAACTGGATGAACATTCGTCACTATCACAGTGGTGATGTGCTGAATCGCTTGTTTAAGGACGTGGGGACGTTGGTGGGACTGCTCACTGACGACATTCCCGGTTTGATCACTACCATCGTGCAATTTATTGGAGCCTTTTGTTTCCTCTGCACCATGGATTCTCGCTTAGCTTGGGTGATTGTGGGGATTCTGCCGCTGACCTTGATCATCAGCAAGCTCTATATGAAGCGTTTGCGCTCGCTCACTCATCAGGTGCGTGCCGAAGAGAGTAAGGTGCAGAGTGCAATTCAAGAAGCGGTGCAGCATTCGCTCGTCATCAAGACGTTGGACAGCTTGGATTATGTGGTCGGACGTTTGGCCAACACGCAACAGCATTTGCATTCCAAGGTGATTGAAAAAACAAAATATTCGAGTTTTTCGGCCACCTTCGTCAATTTGGGTTTTGCCGCCGGCTATTTGGTGACGTTCGCATGGGGCGTTTTTGAACTGCAACGCGATGCCATCACCTATGGTGTCTTGTTGGCGTTTATTCAACTTGTCGGGCAAATTCAAGGCCCGCTTCGTTCGCTCTCCAGTTATGTGCCCACCTTTATCAATGCGGCCACAGCGTGTGAGCGACTGATGGAGTTGGAGCAGATGCCGGCTGACCGTGCTGCGATGAAGCGAGCTTTTGCTTCGCCGCAATCTACTACTGAAGCGGGGGAGAAAAAAACGCGTCGAATCTCTCCGACGGGATTGAGATTCAGCCATGTGACTTATCGCTACACGCCGACTTCGCGAATCGTGTTGCGCGATTTCTCTTTTTATTTCGCTCCCGGCACTGTTACTGCCATTTTAGGTGAGACCGGTGTCGGTAAAACGACGCTGGTGCGCCTCTTGTTGTCGCTGGTACGTCCGGTGGGTGGCTCCATGGATTTTGTGCTTGAGGATGGTTCTACGATGGCCGTGATGGCTGAACATCGCAATTTGTTTGCCTATGTACCACAAGGTAATAGCTTGTTGTCCGGTACAATTCGCGACAATCTGCTGTTGGCCGATCCGCAAGCCACCGAGGAGCAGATGCGCACAGTCTTAGAAGTGGCGGGCGCCGATTTTGTTTTTGCGTTGCCCCAAGGAATCGACACGATGTGTACCGAGCAAGGCGGTGGCCTCTCGGAAGGTCAAGCGCAGCGTATTTGTATCGCACGTGCTTTGCTGCGCCCTTGCCCGTTTATGCTGTTTGATGAAAGTACGTCGGCTCTCGATGGGTCGACAGAAGAAGGGGTGGTGCAGCGTTTGGTGGAATATTGTGCCGGTCGCACGTTGATTTTTATCACCCATCGCCCGGCGGTGTTGCGCTATTGTACTCATCAAGTCCATTTGGCTCGCCCGGATGGAATGGCTGCTCATCAAGGTGCATCAACTTCGCTTGTGCGTAGGCGCTTCACGGGCGAAATGTTGTGAAGTCGTAGGTCGTGTGTATGATTTACGGACTCGAGTCTTTGCGATGGGGCACTTTCTGTAAGTCAAAGATCGTCTGCGCTGAGATAAAGGGCGAGTATGTCCTTTGCTTCACGCTATATAGATGCCGCAGAGCGACAGGAAAAGGGAGGTTGTGTTTTATCAATCGCAAAGGTAAAACATTTATTTCGGATATTCGTGTGTTTGCGATGGAAAATGCTTGTTTTTCTCGAGTTGAGAATAGGTTGAGTGAAAAGTGGTGGACTTTCTTTCGATTTTTCTCTTGTTTTGTATGTAATCTCACTTCTTTTTTTGAGAAATCGAGTTCGTTTCTATTTGTGTTGTTTGCAACTGTCCCTCACGCGTGTGAGCGCGCTTAGGCGGACACGCGCCTGCGCATCGCGCACTCAGCGAGTTGGAAATTCTTGCCTTCACCCTTCACCTTCACCCCTAATCGATTGATAATTTGTAATTTGCGGGTGAAGGTGAAGGGCTTTTTTGTTCTTCACCGGTGAAGGTAAAATAGGATTTGCCTTCACACCTAATTTCTTGTTCGTCAGTTATTTGTCCTTGTAGGGTGAAGAGGTGAAGGCTAAAAACGAAAAACGCCGGTCGCGCGCGTGCGTACGCGTGTTGCTATGTTGTGCAGCATATTATTGTCGATGGGGAGAGATTTGCTTTGTGAGCAGATCTCTTATTCATAAGTGGAACTTTATATTGATGAGAGAGGATAGGCAAGTCAATTTCGTTTTATGGACAAGATGGACTTTTGTGCTATGAGGAAAGGTGGGCTTTATATGAATGGTATAGTGTGTTTTGTCATCAACCATATTGTCGGTTTTTCAACTTCTTCTTGCCGAGTTTAATTCAAGTGATGTCATACGCGGTTTATTCTGATGACGTTGGTTGTGAAGGGGTTGTTTTTAAGTCGAGCAGACAGTGCCATGAAAAAGCTGAAAAACTGAAAGGGTAAAATAGATTGGGAGGAAAGGGAAGAGCAGAATTTTTGCTGGGTTTTCTCCTCTCTTGGTGGATTGTGTAAGGCTGATATTTCAAATTGCGGGGTGTGCAAAGAATTTCGTCGTTTTTTTCGTGGGAAGTTTGCATGTTGTTTGCGACAGATGTACCTTTGCATCGTTTTCATGGTATTAGATTTAAGGTTAAAAGAAGATTGGTTGTCGGGAGACAATCAATTTTTTTTGTACCTGTACGTTCTACCGCTATGAAGCACAACCAACAAAAACTCAAAGCTTTATGGAATTGAAAAAAGTCGCTCTCTTTGATTTAGACGGTGTGGTGCTTGATACCGAAGGGCAATATACGGTGTTTTGGCAGACGATCGGTGAGCGGTATTGCACAGAGGTGCCTGATTTTTCCACACGAATAAAAGGGATGTCTTTGGTGCAGATTTTGGCGTCTCACGAGAAGTTGCAACAGCATGAACACGAAATAAGAAAAGCGATAGATGAATATGAAGAAACGATGAGTTATCCGTATATTCCCGGTGCCTATGCCTTTTTATGCGCATTGCGAGAAGCAAGAGTTCCTCGGGCAGTGGTGACGAGCAGTAACCGCGCAAAAATGGAAAATGTCTATCGGTTATTGCCGGATTTCGAATCGTTGTTTGATCAGGTTTTTACTGCCGATGATATAACTCGTTCGAAGCCAGCGCCCGATTGTTATCTTAATGCTGCGCATCATATGGGGGTAGATCCTACGGAGTGTGTGGTATTTGAGGATAGTATCAACGGGTTGAAGTCCGGTCGTGCAGCCGGTGCCTATGTTGTGGGGCTCTCCACTTCTTGTGCAGAACGAGATATTGTGCCCTTGGCAGAAATGGTTGTGCCCAGCTTTGTTGATGCTACCACTTGTCTTGCTTTGTTTGAGAAGGGTCGAGGGCGCTAAAAAAGTCACTTTGCTATTTATAAGCATTTGTTCCATGTGTTTTTTATGAGGAACGCTAAGAAAAAGCGAATAATGCTTGGAGCGTCTTGAAAGAATGATTAAATTTGCCCCAATAATTATGCTCATGCATTAGTTTAATTCATAGTCACACTCATGAAATCACTATCGATCTACGCGGTCGGACTTTCAGCACTCCTGTTCAGCGCGTGCGGATCTTATCAGAAAGTTCCTTATTTTCAGGACCTCAGTGATGCCACCGAGGTTTCGGCTTTGGCGGCCAATGTTGAGTTGCTTAAACTCGAAAGCGGCGATAAATTGAATATCGTGGTTAGCAGTGCGCTCACTCCCGAAGCGGCAGCACAATATAATTTACCTTTGCTATCTGCAAGAATCGGAGCCAAGGATAACAATTTGAGCAGTGCGGCTCAAACGACTTCTCCCTTTTATGTTGATACAAAGGGAGATATTGATTTTCCGATACTTGGTAAAATTCGTGTCGCAGGTTTGACTCGTGAAGAACTCGCCGAGCAAATCCAAACAGCACTCAAAACCCGAAAATTACTTAATGATGCGGTGGTGACGGTTGAAGTGCTGAATCACTATGTCAATGTGTTGGGTGAGGTAAATCACCCTGGGCGAGTGCCCATAGCAAAAGATAACTTGACATTACTTGAGGCGATCAGTCAGTGTGGTGATTTGACGATTACCGGTGAACGCGATAACGTCTTGGTGATGCGCAAAGATGGCAACAAACGTCGTGCTTATCGTGTAGACCTTACGCAAGCGCACAATGTCTATGCGTCACCTGCCTATCAACTCAAACAGGATGACGTGATTTATGTGCGCCCTAATGAAAAGCGTCAGCGCCAAAGCACGCCGGTTGACAATGTTTGGCAGAGTCCCGCGACTTATCTTTCCATTACCTCTGTGATGGTCTCGGTGGCAGTGCTCATTAGTAATCTCGTAAAGAAATAATATCTCTGATATGTCAGAACTCGAAAACAGCTCCACAGCCGAACTCGAAAAGAGTGGCGGACTGGATTATACGGAGCTCTTTTATCGGTGCCTATATAAATGGTATTGGTTCCTTCTCTCTGTTGTTGTCTGCCTGATCATTGGTTATGTCCAGATTCGTCGTACGACGCCTGTTTATGTGCGCGCGATGACGGTGATGATCAAAGACAATGGTAATGCGCGTGCTTCTTCTCTCGATCAGCAGTTGCAGCAGATTGGTATCGTGCAGAATTCGAAGGTTGCCAATGAACTGATCTCTTTCCAGTCGCCGGCTTTGATCTTGGATGTGGTGAAGCGCTTGCATCTCGATATGAACTATAGCACGCATGGATTCTTCCATGATAAGCCGCTTTATGGTTCTACGCTTCCCATTCAAGTGCAATTCCTTTCATTGGGTGATAAGGATGCTGCAAAGATGGTCGTGAAGTATAAGGCCGATGGTTCTTACGAACTGACAGGATTTGCGTCTAATCGTATTGGGGAATCACAGAAAGAACGTGTCGTCAAAGGTCGTTTCAATCAAGTGGTGAATACCCCTGTTGGCCGCGTCTTGGTAACGCCTACTTCGCATTTTGGGGCAGGCAATAATTTGCCCATTCAGGTCTTCCGTTCGACGATCTATGATGCGTTGAATGCCTACACACGTGTTCAGGTTACCCAAAAGGATAAGGAGTCGACGATGTTGCAGTTGGCCATTTCGGATTACTCCATTGAGCGTGCAGAAGATGTGCTTCGTACGTTGGTGGACGCTTACAACGATGCCTGGCTTGAAGATAAAAATAAGGTGGCAGCCAATACTTCGAAGTTTATCAACGAGCGACTTCGTGTGATTGAGACCGAATTGGGCAATGTTGATCGCAGCATCTCTTCTTATAAGAGTAGCAACCTGATTTCTGATGCACCCAATGCATCGCAGGTTTATATTCAGAAGACCGAAGCGAACGGCGATCGCATACTTGATTTGCGCAATCAGCTCTATATGGCTGAAATGATGCGCAAGATTGCGGGTAACAGCCAAAAGCTCGAACTGCTTCCTGCAAACTCGGGTATTCGTTCCGGTTCGTTCGAAGCCATGGTGAATGATTACAATGCTACAATTTTGCAGCGTAATCGTTTGGTGAAGAACTCTTCTACTGATAGCCCCGTTGTTACAGAAATTGATGCGCGCATCAATGAGCAACGCCAAGCGATCGTAGCGACTATCGATAACCTCGTGATGACTCTCCGTGCGCAGTTGCGCGATGTGCAGGCTCAAGATGGTTTGCTCAACTCGAAGATGGCTCAAGCTCCGACTCAAACTTCCTATCTGACATCGATTGGTCGTGAGCAAAAGGTGAAAGAATCGCTCTATATCTTCTTGCTGCAGAAGCGTGAAGAAAATGAGCTCTCTATGGCTTTTACGGCTTACAATAACCGCGTGATTACGCCCCCGATGGGCTCGAACAAGCCCGTTTCTCCCAAGCGTCGCAATACTTTGATGATTGCTTTCGCTATCGGTTTGGCGATTCCCCTTGCAATTATTTATGCTTCTATGGTACTCAATACACGAGTACGAGGACGCAAGGATCTGGAGAAACTTAGTATTCCCTATGTCGGTGAAATTCCGTACGATGAGATTAAGACGAAATCAATTTGGCGTCGTATTCTCAAGAAATTGGGCATCCGTCGTTCGCAGATTGACGTTGCACGCAAAGATGTCGTTGTTAAGGCTCAGAGTACCAATAATATTAACGAAGCCTTCCGCGTACTGCGTGCGAACTTTGAGTTCTGTACGAAAAAGTATGGACGTGGTGTCGTTACAATGGTGATTTCTGCGAACCCTGCTTCGGGTAAGACTTTCTTGACCATGAACTTGGCCATGAGTCTTGCACTCAAGAAGAAGCGTGTTGTTGTTGTCGACCTCGATATGCGTAAGGCGGCTACATCGAAATACGTGCGCAAGCCGCAAGTGGGTATTTCCAGCTACCTCAACGGACAATGCGAACTGAGCGAAATCATCCACCGCTATGATGGAGTTGAACTTGATGTGATTCCCGTGGGTATGCTCCCGCCGAATCCCACCGAATTGCTCTATGAAGATCGCCTCGGTCAGGCTATTGAGCAACTTCGTAAGGACTACGACTACGTCTTTATCGACTGTCCTCCTGTCGAAATCGTGGCAGACTCCGCGATCATTGCACCCTTCGCAGACATTTCGCTCTTCGTTGTGCGTGCTTACCTCCTGGAGCGCTCCATGTTGCCCGATGTCGAGCAACTCTATCGCGGCCAACGCTATCCCAATATGTTCATGGTGCTCAACGGCACAGAAAGCGGAAGCGGATACGGCTATCGCAAGTACGGTTACCGCTACGGCTACCGTTACGGTTACTAATTTACCGAACTCAGCCTATTGCAACAGCACAACCGCTCACTGCGGGTGTGCTGTTGCACGCTTAAAACACTTGTGTACTAGTTATGCGAATTTTGGCCATTGATTATGGAAAGAAGCGTACCGGATTGGCGGTTACAGACCCTGCGCAGATTATCGCAAACGGTTTGACAACAGTCGAAAGCGGTGAATTACTTTCCTTTCTCAAATCTTACGTTGAGAGAGAACCGGTTGAGCGTTTTGTGATCGGTTTGCCGACGCAACCGAACGGCCAACCTTCTGAAAATCTCCCTCGTGTCAAGACGTTTGCTGCAAAGTTAGCTAAGATGCTACCGGACATTCCGATAGAATTCTACGACGAGCGGTTCACTTCAGTGCTGGCTCATCGTGCAATGATCGATGGTGGGTTAGGACGCAAGCGACGTCAAGACAAAGCGCTGGTCGACGAGATCTCCGCTACGATCATCTTACAAAATTATATGGAGCACCGCCGTCTGTGCTGAATGGCGCAGAGAAGTCTGTTGCGCATGTGAGCGCATCGCGGTCTCTTTACTCAACACAATTCTCATGTTCTTACCTATTTACATTTACGGACAACCCGTACTGCGCGAAGTTGCGCAAGATATAACCCCCGATTACCCCGAATTGCCCACGTTGATCGAGAATATGTACGAGACGATGGAGAAAAGCGACGGGGTTGGACTCGCGGCTCCCCAAGTGGGCTTGTCCATTCGTCTGTTGGTCGTTGGCCTCGATGTGCTTTCGGAGGATTATCCCGAGTACGCCGGTTTCAAACGAGCCTACTTGAATGCACATATTGTCGAGACCGAGGAAGAAACGGTCAGCATGGAAGAAGGATGTCTCTCTTTGCCCGGCATCAACGAACCGGTGCGTCGTCCGAAGCGCGTACGTGTGCAATGGATGGATCCCGATTTCACGCAACACGACGAATGGGTTGATGGATTCCTGGCGCGTGTTTTGCAACACGAAATCGACCACCTCGACGGCAAGCTCTTCATCGACAGCATTTCCCCTTTGCGCCGTCAACTCATTAAGAAAAAACTTTCGAACCTGCTCAGCGGTAAATTCAGTTGCCGTTACAAGGTGAAAACCAAGTAAGAATTGCCGAATGACCGACGTCTTTCGTCCTCTTTTTTCTTCACTTCGCAGACGCGGTTTGCGTGTCTGTCTGCTCATGGTCTGCGCTCTGTCCTTTTTTGGGGGCAGAGCGCAAACCCATGTTGAGCATGTGTTGGATATGGGGCGTGTGGCGTTGTCGTACGGTGATTATATTACAGCGATTTCGCTCTTCAACCGAGCCATAGAAGCGCGGCCCTATACGGCGGAAGCCTATTATTTGCGTGCTGCAGCGAAATCCTCACTCGAAGATTACGCAAGTGCGGCTACAGATCTGAACGAGGCGATTCGCCTGAACCCGTTTCGCTCGGAGTTTTACGCCTTGCGCGCCATTTGTCGGATACATGCCAAGCAGTATGAAGACGCTGTGACTGATTATGGAAAGGTGTTGAGCGAAAGTCCCGATGACCAGACGGCTCAGTTCAATATAGCCGTCTGTCGCCTGGAGCAAAAGCAATACCCATTGGCCGATTCGCTCACCGATGTTTTCATTCGGAAATGGCCAACCTATGTGCGGGCTTATTTGATGAAGGCGCAGATCAAATTGTTGCGTCGAGATACGGTTTCTGCACTGCATTGGATGGATTCTGCCTTGGTCATTCGTCCGAATGAGGCAGAAGCTTGGGATTTCAAAGGGCGCTATGCGCTGCAAAAACGGCAATATGCTATGGCTGACTCCTTTTTGACCCAAGCGGTGCGCAACAATGCGAACTATGCCGACACCTATATGGCGCGAGCACAGGCGCGGCATGAGCAGAACCGCTATTCGTTGGCGCTTTCAGACTACGATCGTGTGATTGAACTGATTCCCGAACACTTTGTCGCGCACTACAATCGCGGATTGCTGCGTACGTTTATCGGTGATGACAATCGTGCGCTCAGCGATTTTGATTTCGTCTTGAAAAAGGAGCCCAACAATACGCTGGCGCGCTACAACCGAGCCATACTTCGCGAGCGAGTCGGACAGTTTGCTGCTGCTGCGGCAGATTATTCCGTTTTGTTGCGTGCTTACCCCCATTTCACAGCAGGCTACGCCGCTCGTGCCAAGTGCCGTCGGCGCATTGGTGATTTGCGTGGCGCTTTGGCTGACGAAAGTCGCGTGCAGCGTGCGCAACTCGACTTCTTTTTCAATGCGAGGCGTAAATCTGTGAAGAAAGTTCGCAAGCGTTCGGAGCATGCCTTAGAGCAATATGATCAACTGATCGAAGAAGAAGTGGATTCTGCTCGCACCTTCATCACCGCCTATTCAGGAAAGGTACAAAATCGCAAGGTCGATCGCGTATTCCTTGCTCCGTTTCGTGTCATCGCAGCTGCAGACACCGTGTCTGATCACCGCTCTGTGCTTTATCTCTCCGTTTCCGGCACGTTGAAGGAGCACAAAGCGGAGATCAGTGCCGAGCCCGGCGAAATGATTTCCGTAGATCAGTTACACAAGTGGCTGAAATCGAATTCAGCAGTGCAACGTGCTTTGTTTTTGGCACAAGAAGCCGCGACGTTGCCCGGTGATCGGGCAGACGAGGCATTGCAATTACTCGAAAAAGCCACGCAATTACAGCCGAATGCGGCTTATTTATATTACAACAAAGGTTGTGTGCTCGGCGCACAAGGTCGTTTGGACGAAGCGCGCGGCGCCTTCACAAAAGCATTGACACTCGATGACCGCATGGCCGAGGCCTATTACAATCGCGGTGTGGCGGCGTTGCTCGACGGACGTGCCGCCGATGCCCTTCCCGATTTGAGCCGAGCGGGCGAGCTGGGCATCTATCGCGCATACAACCTCATCAAACAAGCGAAGAAAACTCTCCAATGAGATCCATAGAACTGCTTTGTCCCGCCAAAAATGCGGAAACCGCTTTCGAAGCCATTCGTTGCGGCGCGGACGCCATATATATAGGAGGCCCCTCCTTCGGGGCGCGTGCTGCAGCCGGAAACTCTGTCGAAGATATACGTAGCATTTGCGATTTTGCCCACCTGTATGGCGCCCGCGTCTACGTCACCCTCAATACCATTCTCTATGACGACGAGTTGAATGAAGCCGAAAAGATGGTCGGTCAACTCTACGAAGCCGGTGTCGATGCCCTCATCACGCAAGATTTGGCCTTGCTCAAGATGAACCTCCCCCCGATTGCGCTTCACGCCTCCACACAGATGGACACGTGCACGCCCGAAAAAGCCCAATTCTTGGAGCGAGCCGGCTATTCGCAGATAGTCGTTGCGCGCGAACTCTCCCTGCGTCAGTTGCGCGCCATCACCTCCGCCGTGTCAGTTCCCATCGAGGGCTTTGTGCACGGCGCATTGTGTGTGAGCTACAGCGGACGTTGCTATGTTTCGCAGCATTGTTTCGGCCGATCGGCCAACCGCGGTTGCTGCGCCCAGTTCTGTCGGTTGAATTTCGACTTGGTCGACGCCAACGGCAAAGTGCTTTCCACCGGACACCAGTTGTCCATGCGCGATATGAACCGAACCGAGAGCATCGAAGACATGCTCGATGCAGGCGTCAGCAGTTTCAAAATCGAAGGACGTTTGAAAGATATCAACTATGTGCGCAATGTCACGGCGCACTATCGTCGACAAATCGACGCCATCATTGAGCGCCGTCCCGACGAGTTCCGGCGTTCGTCGTACGGCACGTCGAAGATCGGCTTCACTCCCCAAGTAGAGAAATCTTTCAATCGTGGATTCACAGATTATTTCCTCCGCGGTCGCAGCCCCGATGTTGTCTCCATGCGCACACCCAAAGCCATCGGAGCGCCGGTGGGCAGTGTGCATCGCGTCGGAAAACGCTCCTTCACAGTCGATGGTACAGTCGAATTTGCCAACGGCGACGGCCTTTGCTATTTCGATGCGCAAGGAACTTTGCAAGGCTTTCGTGTGAACCGCGTCGAAGGTCGCGAACTCTTTCCGTTGCGCATGCCCGATTCGTTGCGCCCCGGCACCGAACTGTTTCGCAACGAGGATCGTGTGTTTGAAAAAGCCCTCCACCGCACCCCGAGTGAGCGCTTGCTGCACATTGAAGTGACGTTGAGCGAACGCCCTGCCGAAGGTTTCACGCTTTCGGCCACGACAGAGAGCGGAGTAGTGTGCAGTTTAGATTTTCCGGCCGAGTTGGTGGAAGCCAACACTCCGCAAGGCGAAAACATTCGCCGCCAGTTGAGCAAATTCGGTGGAACTCCCTTTGTGGTAGACCGAGTGGAGGTGAATACCCTCGGCGAACGCTTCATTCCCGCTTCGCTTTTGACCGCTTGGCGCCGTGAACTAACGGAGAAATTGATCGAAGCGGCGCGAGCCGCCCATCAACGCGATGTGCGTCGTCCGTTGTCCGACGATTTCTCCCTCCGTGGTTTGAACTTAGACTACACGGCCAACGTGTCCAACCGCTTGGCACGCGAATTTCTGTTGGAGCACGGTGCCACAGAAGTGGCGCCCGCTTACGAAATCACGCCCACACCCGGCGCACAACTCATGACGTGCAAACACTGTCTTCGTTTCACGCACGGACAGTGCCCGCGCGAAACCGGACACGAACCGACTTGGCGCGAACCTTTGGCGCTTCGCTTGCCCGATGGACGAGAGTTTCCGCTCACCTTCGATTGTGTGCGTTGTGAAATGAGTGTCGGAACAGAACGTTAGTCAGTTGTTGTTATGAATTTTCTCACCCGTTTTCTCCTTTCGATAGGCTGTTTGTTGCTGATCGTGGGGTGTCGCGACACGCGCCCGCGGATGATCACATTCGGCGAGCGCGATACGCTCGATTCGGTGGCTTTTGCGCGGACGCACCACTATTGGAAAAACTACAATTTCCTCACCCTCGATTCCATTCGCCTCTCGGCTTCCGACCCCTCGGGCGTGGTTGGTGCTTATGGTGCCGACTCGGTGCAGCTCGGCGTCTCAGATGCCATCGTGGTGGCCAATGTGGCCAACGTACCCGCCGACAGCATCGACAGTACTTGGGTCATGGTGGCGCGCGATGTCGAGACAATGGGCTGGGTGCGCGAGCGCGACTTGTTGCCCCACGTCGTCCCGGATCAATTCATCACGCGTTTCATCCACACTTTCTCCCTGGGACGCACATGGGTCGTACTTTCGTTTGTTGGTTTGGCCTTGCTGTTCCTCGTTGTCCAAAATCTTCGCCGCGGACGCCTGCAGATGGTGCATTACAACGACATCAAGAGTTTCTATCCCACCTTGTTGTGTTTGGTTGTCAGCAGTTCTGCGGTGCTTTATGGCGCCTTACAGCAGTTTGCGCCCGACATGTGGCAAGAGTTTTACTTCCATCCCACGCTCAACCCCTTTGCGCCGATCGCTTGGCCGTTGCGTATCTTCCTACTCAGCCTGTGGGGAATGGCGGTGGTGGGGATTGCCGCGATAGACGACGTGCGCAAATTGCCCGGTGTCGTCGATGATGTGGCCTATCTGGTCATTTTGGCGGGAGTGTGCATGGTGCTTTACCTCTTCTTCTCGCTCAGCGTGCACATCTACATCGGTTACCCCTTGCTGTTGGCCTATTGGACGTTTGCCCTGCGGCGGCATTTCCGTTTCACGTCGGCTCCCTATCGATGTGCGCGCTGCGGTGAAGCCCTACATGCCAAGGGCCGATGCCCGGCTTGCGGCGCTATCAATGATTGAACGCTCGTTGAGGGAAAAACATTCCCTCAACGAGTTTTTTTTGTGCCCAAACGCCCGAAAAACAAGCCTACTATGAGAAAAAACAAGGCTTGTTCTCAAAAAAACGCCGCAACATTTGGTAGAAACAAGTGAAGTTTGTATCTTTGCATCGCAATTAAGAACAAGGGCGCTTAGCTCAGCTGGTTCAGAGCGTCTGCCTTACAAGCAGAGGGTCGGGGGTTCGAATCCCTCAGCGCCCACCACCAAGTTCTTCGATTGTGCTTCTTCTGAAAAATCGGGCGCTTAGCTCAGCTGGTTCAGAGCGTCTGCCTTACAAGCAGAGGGTCGGGGGTTCGAATCCCTCAGCGCCCACCACCGATTTTCCCGTTTCAGAAGATCCCGATTCCCAATCGGGCGCTTAGCTCAGCTGGTTCAGAGCGTCTGCCTTACAAGCAGAGGGTCGGGGGTTCGAATCCCTCAGCGCCCACCACCATTTTCTTGCGCAGAAGAGCCTGTAGCACAAAGGGAAGGGGAGGGCAGAAGGCCGAATTGGTGAGCCAAGCGGTGTGGAATGCAGAGATTTCCCGGTGGGGTGGCGACAACCGGTGTGCATCGTTCGGCGAAGAGCGTAGGGGAGCGACATTTCTGCCCGAGGCATAAAAAAGGCTGCCCCTCATGTGAGGAGCAGCCCGCTATGCGGTGAAAAGAAACAGTCGGCCGATGAGCCGGGTTTTGTGCTTTGCTGTGCAAAGTGTTCGTCATTTATCTGGATGTGCCGTCGCCGACACATTCTATCGTTCTACCCTCCGACGTTTCTCCGAAGAGAATCGAACGAGCCGCCCTCCAACGTCGGTTTACATGAACTTTCAGCTTCCGAAGTGCACGGCTTGCCGCGTCACCACGGCAACCGGTGGGCTCTTACCCCACCTTCTCACCCTTACCGGCGTGCGGTGCGAAACCTTGCGCCGGCGGTTATTTTCTTCTGCACGAGTTCGCCTTCACAGACGACTTCCCATTAAGAAGCGGAATGCCCTGTGCTGCCCGGACTTTCCTCACGCATCACACGAATGCGGGCGACGAACTGTCCGGCTGTTCCTTTTCTGCCTGCAAAAGTAGGAAAAAAAGTGCATACGTGGGTGAGTTTCGCGGAATTTGAGTACTTTCGCAGATAGATTCAAACCATATCTCCTTACACATGAAACGCTTTTTTCTCCTTGTCGCCCTGTTGTGCATGGCAGGTGCCCCCCTGAGGGCTGAAAATTATAAGCCCACCCCGGAAAATCTACAGAGTCGTCGCCAATTTTCCGAAGATCGATTCGGCATCTTCATTCATTGGGGCATCTATTCTACTTTTGCACAAGGAGAATGGTATTTGCAAGACGGGCCTCTCCGCAGAGAAGAGTATGCCAAGGCGGCCAATGCCTTCTATCCGCATGATTTCGATGCCAAAGCCTGGGGCAAGGTCTTTAAGAAGGCCGGTGCGCGCTACATCACGTTCACAACGCGCCACCACGACGGCTTTTCGATGTGGAACACGCAGCAGAGCGACTACAACATTATGCACACGCCCTACGGAAAGGACATCGTCGCACAGTTGGCCGAGGCGTGTCGAGAGAATAATTTGGCACTCCATCTTTATTACAGCCACATCGACTGGATGCGCGACGATTATCCCATGGGAAGAACCGGGCGCCGTGTCGGAAAAGACACGTCAAAAGCGGATTGGCCGCATTATTTTGCCTTTATGAATCGGCAACTCACTGAATTGTTGACTCAATATGGCCCCGTACGCGCCATTTGGTTCGATGGGTGGTGGGATCACGATCAGACGAAGCCTGCTTTCGACTGGCAACTGCCCGAACAGTATGCGCTCATCCACCGTTTGCAGCCGGCTTGCTTGGTGGGTAACAACCATCATCAGCACCCGAACGAAGGAGAGGACTTGCAATTTTTCGAACGTGACGTACCCGGAGAAAACAAAGCGGGACTGAGCGGACAGGCCATTGGACGTTTGCCACTCGAGACCTGCGAAACGATGAACGGCATGTGGGGCTACAAGGTGGCCGATCAGAATTATAAATCTGCCGATCAACTGATTCAACTGTTAGTGCGCACCGCTTCGAAAGGAGCTAACCTCTTGCTCAATGTTGGCCCCCAGCCGGACGGCAATTTGCCGGCCGCCGCAGTCGAAAGACTCGAGGCCATGGGCGAATGGCTACAGGTGAACGGAGAATCTATTTATTGCACAGTCGCCGGAAGTCTGGGTGACGGAAAAAATGTGGTGAGCACGCGCCGCGGCTCGAAGGTTTATGTTCATATTTTGGATCCTGAAATCAAGATGCTCGACTTGCCGTGCAGCGATCAAGTGAAGAAAGTCTATCGTTTGGGGAAAGGCACGTCGCTTTCCTTCAAATATGGGCGAAAAAGACTCTCGTTTGCCGCTGCAGATGAGCAAGTCCCCGATCGAATCTACGTCGTGGAGCTGAAATAAATGCCTATAGTGAGAATTTCCATACTGATAATTAGTCTATTGTCCTTCTGCTTCGTGTCGGCAAGGTCGGCTTCGCATCGTATCTTGCGCGAAGATATCCGCACCCTGCGGACTGATGTCGGAGGGCAGATAGAAACACTCCCAATCGTGCGATTGGGGTCTACAGATGTGGTCGAAATTAGTTTCGATCAGCTTTCACACGACGGAAAGATGTTCTTTTATCGGGTGGAGCACTGGGATCGTGCGTTCGACCAACCCACTTCCGGATTGTTCACGGGAGAGTTTTTGGAGACCAACTACGAAGAAATTCCGATAGAAAACTACCGCGAAAGCAGAAACACCTCAGTGCTCTACACGCACTACGCTTTTCAATTTCCTAACGCCGATGCGCGGCCGTTGGTCTCGGGCAATTACAAATTAAAGATCTACGATCGAGCCAATGCTGACCGGGATCCCGTGGCGGAAGTGTGCCTTTGTGTCGTAGAACCGCTGTTGAACGTGAGTGGTCGCGTGTTGACGAACACTGAAGTCGATTGGAACGCGCGAAATCAGCAGGTCGAGTTGCAGGCGCAGGCGCTTTCCAATCTGCCGACGGCCGATTTGCGCTTGACCTTGCAGGCGACGGTGCGACAAAATGGGCGCAATGACAACCAATGTGAGCTCTTGCCGCCCACAGCCGTGTTGCCCGGCAGGATTGCTCGTTGGGAACATACGCAAAAGCTCATTTTCCCGGCAGGAAACGTCTACCGAAGTTTCGAACAACTCAATATGCGAGTCGCGGGTAGTCGAGTGGAAAACCTGAATTGGCACAGTCCTTATTATCATGCCACACTTTTTCCCGATGAAGTGCGACGCAATTTTATATTGCGCGAAGATCGCAACGGTACGGCGGTGATTCGCAACACTGACAACCGCGACAATGCGACCGAAAGCGACTACTTGTTTGTGCATTTTGCGCTCGAGAGTGAAGAAATTCCCAACGCCGAAGTCTATGTCAGCGGACGTTGGACAACAGGCGGCTTGATTTCGGAATATCGCTTGACCTATCAGCCCGAACGGCACGCCTATGAGACGGCACTCTTGCTGAAACAAGGCTATTATAACTACCTTTATCTCACCGTTCCCACGAAGCCGACCGCGCAGGCACCCTTGCAGCGCAAAGGCCTCACCGCGCCGACAGAAGGCGACTTCTACGAAACGCGCAACGCCTACACGGCATACATTTATGGCACCTTTCCGGCCGATCGCTACGACAGATTGGTAGGAGTGGCCACCATCGGGCGTTGAGTCCCGATCATTCTGTTGAATCCCGCCCATTCTTATATACTTTATGACATTTCCCGAAATTACTTTTGCCAATGTGTTAGACTACATCGGCACTTTGGCCTTTGCCATTTCAGGTATTCGTTTGGCCAGTACGAAGCGTTTCGATTGGTTCGGCGCGTATGTAGTAGGACTGGCCACTGCCATCGGTGGGGGCACGGTGCGCGACTTGTTATTGGACGTGCCTGTCTTTTGGATGCGCAATGGTATCTATTTTCTTATCACGTTGTTGGCGCTTTTGCTCGTCGTTTTGTTCGGAAAGGTCGTGGTTCGGCAGAAATACACCTGGTTTATCTTTGATACCATCGGTTTGGGCATGTTTGCCGTGATCGGTATTGAGAAAACCCTCGGTGTTGGTTATCCTTTCTGGGTGGCTATCGTTATGGGCTCCGTGACGGGGGCCGGCGGTGGTGTAATTCGCGACGTTTTCCTCAATGAAGTGCCCTTGATCTTCCGCGCCGAGATCTATGCCGTGGCTTGTGTCTTGGGCGGATTGGCCTATTGGGCTTGCCATTTGTGTGGTTGGGGCAATGTGTCCTGCGGACTCGTCTGCGGTTCGGTCGTGATTTTGTCGAGAGTCTTGGCCGTTCGCTATCAAATCAACCTGCCGACGCTCCGCGATAGTGACGAATGCGCGTAACCGCGGTGTCTGCCGGCTGCAAGTTTCCCACTTATTGCTGTTCGGTAAACTTCAAAACGGCAGGAAATCCCGCCCGAAGTCCTAGGGAATCGGACTTCGGGCTTTCTTTTTCAAAAAGAAAGCCCCCAAAATCAAATAATGATGGTCGGATTCGCCGCATGTGGGCAGGACAAGAGCCGAATGGACTTGCCCAAAGCGCGTTGTCCAAAGAAGGCGAGTGCCCCTTTCTTGTGGAAGAAAAACAGGCCTTTGCTCCTCCTTCTTTCCCTACAAACCCAAATCCCAACAAACCCCAAAGGGCGGGTCGCCGTCGTGCAAATGTCTCCCGATTGGGAGGAACAGCGTCTTTGGGGCCTGTTCCGATAGGAAGGGATCAGGCGAAGTCGCGATGGGTTCAGCAAGTCAAAGAGCGTTTGCGCCGGAGGGTTGGGAAAAGTTTCTCGACTTTGCGCTATATGGACGCCGCAGTGCGGCGGGATGAAGGGAAAGTTGTGTTTTATCAAGCGCAAAACTAAGATTTTAATTTCGAATAGTCGAATCTTTCGCGAGAAAAATGTTTTATTTTTTGAGGACATGGAGAGACCGAACGAAAACTTGTGGACTTTCTTGCGAAACTCCCCTTCTTTTCTCTTCTTCCTCCCCATTTTTAGGGGAAACGGCGCATGCTCCTTCCCGCTCCTGCCGTTCGCCGTTTCCGCCTCCGCCCCTGCGTACGCGCGAACGGACACACCCCTACGCATCGCGCACTCAGCGAGTTCGCAATTCCTGCCTTCACCCTTCACCTTCACCCGCAATTTGTTGATACAGTGTGTTTTGTGGGTGAAGGATTGTGCCCTTTTTTGCCTTCACCGGTGAAGGAAAGAGGGGGGAAGTCTTCACCCTCAAGTCGTTGATGCATAGTTTTTTTACGGCCTTGTGGTGAAGAGGTGAAGGCAAAAAACGAAAAACGCCGGACGCGCGCGTAAGGCGCGCGCGTTGAAGCGGGGGCTGAGGGAGGAGCAGGGGTGGAATCAATGATCGAGAGGCCAGACCGAACTCAGGGAAAAAGGTCTTTCGGTAGTTGCCGCATCGCTCCCAAGGTCGGATAAACCGGATTTTTCTGCCGTTTTGAAGTTTACTGGACAGCAATATTCCCCATTTTCAGAGAGAACCGGCTTTCTGCTGAAGGCAAAATGACCTCATTGAGAAAAAGTTGCTCACCTTTCTCCCCCTTGTCGTGCGTTGTTGTGATGAAATACGAAACGCCCCTTTTCTTCAACGGAAGAAAAGGGGCGTTTCCAGTCTGCGTCATGTCCAAAGCAGGGGAGGGGGAGAGGAAAATTGGACATTTAATCCTGGCCTTCTTCGTCGAGAAATCGAAGAGAGAGGATCTTGCCCAATCGTTCGCGCAAAGGAGAAAGCAGCGAAGCGCGGATCTCGATCGTTAGTGTCGTACCTTCGGCCGAGAAGTCGCGCGCCGTGATTTCACCGCTGCCGTCACGGATAAAGCGCATCGCCACATCGGCATCCGTGTAGGGCACTTCCACTCGAAATTGCTCCATGATGAGCCGTTCCTCGACAGTGGCTTCGGCAATGGCTGCTGCTGCGGCTTCGCGATAGGCCACCACCAGGCCGCCGGTGCCGAGTTTCACTCCGCCGAAGTAGCGAACCACGACGGCAAGCGTGAAGGTCAGTCCTGCAGAGCGCAGGGCGCCGAGAATCGGTCGCCCCGCTGTGCCGGAAGGCTCCCCGTCGTCGTTCGAACGTGTGCGCTGTCCGTCGAAATCGAGGACATAAGCAAAACAAACGTGGCGGGCATCGTAGAATTGTTTCCGCAATGCCGCCACGCGTGCTTTAGCGCTTTCCTCATCATCCACGTGTTCGGCAAAAGCGTAGAACTTACTGCGCTTTTCGGTGTAGACCGCTTCGCCACTCGCGGAGAGTGTGAGGTAAGTGTCCATTGGTTAGGCTTGATCGAAGTGGTAGAGGAACGTAGCTACACCGTTGAGCGCAGGTTTCTTCTGATCTTTGATCTCAATGTTGAATTTAATTTCGGCTTTGCACACACCGCGCAGGTTCGTGATGGAGGCCAGCGATGCGGTAAGGCGGATTTGTTGGCCGGAAAGCACGGCTTGTCCGAATTTCATCTTGTCCATGCCGTAGTTGACCATCATTTTGATGTTGCGCACCTCGATGATTTGACTCCAAAGGTAGGGAAGGAGCGAAAGGGTCAAGTAACCATGCACGATGGTTTGGCCGAAAGGCCCTTCTTTTGCTTTGTTTTCGTCAACGTGGATCCATTGGTGATCGAGCGTGGCGTCAGCAAACAAGTTGATACGCTCTTGTGGCACTTCAAGCCAGTCAGAGGTGCCTAAAACTTCGCCCAGATGTGAAGCGAACTCTTCGTAGTTGTTGATGATAAGCATGGGATGATTCTTTGCTTAAATAGGATTTTCAGATTATCTAAGTCCTTTTTTGGGGATTGTGCTGAACTTATGACTCAAGAGCGTGAAATTTCTTTCATGGTGAGCGAAGAAATTTTCATTTCTCCGTTGAGGGTTGCATTCACCGTGTAAGAACCAAAGGTTTTCCCTTCGCCCGTGCGTTCAATGTGCTGGTCAACAGAGAAAGAAACGGTATAAGTCGTGTTGCCTTGCTCATCGACGGTTTTCTTGATTTGGTAATCGTCGTTGACCACGAAAGAACAATTTTCGATGTCGCTGGAATAGGTGCGATTGATGATGTCGCCCACATCGGCCTTCGTGGCGTTCTTTTTGGAAAGGAACTGCGTCATGGTCGGCGTGATGTAGGTAAAGAGCGAAGCGTTGTCGTTTTCGCCGAAAGCCTGGAAGAAGCCGTGGAATGCGCTTGAGATTTGGCTGCGTTCTTCGGGCGTCACAATCGATTTTTCCAGCGTGTTTTGTACTTGGCTGGCATCTTGTGCGTAGCGTCCGTCGGGATGCTTCTCCATATAGTCGGCAAGCGCTTCGGGGGTGTTGAGCTTTTTAGCCGTTTCCCAGTCGAGCGAATCGATTTTCAGTTCGCATTGCTTCACCAATAGGCTTTGCGGGTAGTTTTCGCGGAAGCGTTCGAAGTCAGAAGCGTAACTGCTGTTGGCAATGCGTTGCCAATCTCCATACATCGTGCGCAACTTCTGGAGGCGCTCGCGCACTTCGTCGGCATGATGACTGCTCGGATAGCGATTCAGGTAGTTTTCGTAGTCCTCGATCGTCTCATTATTATTGAGTAACTCATAGGCTTCCTGTTCGCTCACTTGTTGATTGACATAAAAGTAGAAGCCGCCGGCCACTGCTGCGGGAATGAGGATGCAGAGCGCGATGATCACATAGATCCACGGATTGCGCTTTTTGCGAACCGGAGGTTGTCCGCCCGGGAAACCGGGGGTAGGAGCGCCGGATGACGGCGTCTGCGTAGCATTAAATTGTTGTTCTTCCATGATGTGATGGATTTGCAGTTGTAAGATGTCGGCGGACTGAAAAGATCATATTACACAGATCCGCCGTTTGCGTGCAAATATACGAACTTTTTTCTTTTTCGCTTGGTTTGTCGTGCCCTTATGACTACTTTTGCAAGCGCTTCAGTTCAAAAACTAACAGTATAACAACTCATATACATACACTTATGAAAGGAATTAAGTTTGCAGCAGTAGCACTTTGTGCTTCTATGATGCTCACGTCTTGCGGCGATTGGAGCAATAAAGCGAAAGGTGGTCTTCTTGGTGGCGGTGCCGGCGCAGCCCTCGGCTCGTTGGTGGGTTACCTCATCAGCAAGGACGGTAAAGGTACGGCCATCGGTGCCGCTATCGGTACGGCTGTCGGCGGTGGTGCCGGTGTGATTATCGGTAACCGTATGGATAAGGCCAAAGCTGAGGCTGAACGTGTGGCTAACGCCAAGGCCGAAGTGCTCCAAGGTGAGAACGGTGTGAAATATGTCCGCGTGACTTTCGACAGCGGTATCCTCTTTGGCACCGGTAACGCTACGCTCTCTGCTTCGGCACAGAACTCGCTCCGCAAGTTTGCCACCGATGTGCTCGTTCCCAACAGCGATATGGACGTATCGATCATGGGTTACACCGACAATCAGGGCTGGAGAAACAGCACGACCGAGCAATCGCGCGAAAAGAACCAAGCGCTTTCTTACCAACGCGCACAAAGCGTGAGCAACTACCTCATGCAGAGCGGAGCTCGCTCGGCTCAGATCCGCGAGGTGAAGGGTCTTGGCGAAGACTTCCCCGTTGCTGACAACAGCACCGCAGCCGGTAAGCAGCAGAACCGTCGTGTAGAAGTTTATCTCTACGCTTCGCAGCAAATGATCAAGAACGCTGAGGCGCAGGCACGCTAAGTTGCCAACGCATTCTGCGTTTGTTTCATAAAAAAGGCACTCCGTCCTATGACGGGGTGCCTTTTCTTTTGTGTCGGTTGAGGGCGCGTGGAGCCAAGTTGAGGAGGGGCTTTTCGATTGTGCCCGAGGGGTAAAGAACGACTGCGGAGTGGTTTGAAAAAGTAGAGGTGTTTTGGCGCAAAGTTGAGAAGTTTTCGCCGAAAGTTGAGGACTTTTTCCGAAAGGGTGGGAGAGTGCAAATGAAAGCCCCGAAGTTTCTGCACTTGAGAGACTTCGGGGCTTTGATCTTTCCGGGAGGAAAAACGTAAATGGGTGTGCTTAGTCGTCGTCGGTACGCGACTGTGTGACGATTTCTTTGAAGGTGGCGGCAATACCGCGCGCGGTTTTCTTACCGGCGCTCACCGACAGGCGCGCTGTGTACTGCAATCCGATCCAAAGGCCGATGCCAATGGTTTGAAGCAGACGCCACCAGTCGCGAGGGTTCGTCCATCTGAATCCGAACCGCACACAAAATTGGCGCCATCCCCAAACAATGAGGAGCGGCAGGCCGGCTCCCACGAAAAGGTAAGCGATCCAAAAAGCATCGTCCCGTTGTTCCGTCACAACCGGGTGGCCACCTACCATTTCCCAAGGCAATCCGTAAGCCAGTACCTTAATCATGCTCACCAATTTGAAGGCCAATAGATGAAACCCGAAGACGTAGATGCTATTGTCGCCAATGTAGGCGAGGAAACGGGGCACACCGCGCGGGATGAGGGAGAGATAGTGCGAAAGACCGTACAACCAAACGAAGGCGGCAGGGCCTGCTACGGCTAATGCGGCCACAGCGAGCGGATTGTTAGTGGAGGGGGTCATGGACACTGGGAAGAAGGCGACCAAAAGTCCCAACACCACGCTGCTCCAGGTGAGACCGAGGGCCGGATTGTTCCAAGCGGCGGCGATGGGAGCGCTGTTGTTGTGGCGGAACAAGAAGCCGATGCTCATGAAGGTGATGCCCATCAGTTCGCGATAGCCGCCTTGCGCCACGCCGGTGATGCGAAGTCCTTCGAACGACTGCCAAAGTGCGAGCAAGAGGGTGAGGGTGCCGACGGCGGCCACTTGTAAGGTGCGATTTTTCAACCATTTGACGAGCGTGGCGCCTTTGAACAGCAACAAGAAGGCTATGCTGGCGAGCAAGAGGGCACGGAAAAACCAAAAGGCGCCGGCGATGAAGACGTCGTAGCCCGACATGTTGAACACAATGCTCCACAGATTTTGTATGGCTGTGTGCCAATCATAGGGATGTGTCACTCCTCCGGCGGCATTGCCATAGGTTTCCGAGAGCAGGCCGAGGGGGAACAACAAATTGTGGAGGAGGAGAAAAAGAAGGCTCCATTTCACGAACGGAAAGTAGAGACGTCGCACTCGCCGCACCACAAAGGTGCTCTTGCGCTCGAGGTAGTCGGGACGGAAGAAGTAGCCGGCGCAAACAAAGAAGGCCGGTACCGACACCATATAGGCAAAGCGGGACACATAGGTGGGAGCGGCAGCGTGTGCTGTCACTACAAGCAGGATGGCGAGGGCTTTTAATATGGAGAATGTGCGGTCGCGCTGTTCGTTCATGAGAAAAAAGAGATAAGTGGAGGACAAACGTCAAAAAAAGTGGGACGTTGGTCTGTGGGTAATCAAATCATTGTGCTGAAAGAATCGACGATGCCGAGCAGTTGAGCCTTGTCGTCAACAACAAGTACGGAGTGTATTTTGTATTGCTGCATGAGTTGATCGATTTCTGCCACCTTCGTTTCCGGATGCACCGTTTTGGGATGAGGAGTCATCACTTCTCGCACGGTGTGTCGGAAAAAACTGTCGCCGAAGCGCTCCATCGCGCGACGAATGTCGCCGTCTGTGACGATACCGACGATGTTTTTGTTTTCCACTGCTACGCAAAGTCCCAAACGTCCGGTGGTCATGCACACAAGTGCCTCGCCCATACAAGTATCGGGGGAGGTGGTGGGCAGATTGTCGGTGCGCATCACGTCGCGTGCGCAAGTCAGCAGACGACGTCCCAGGGCGCCGCCCGGATGAAAGCGGGCAAAATCTCCGGCCTTGAAGTCGCGCGCCACAATGAGGGCGCAGGCGAGTGCATCGCCGAGCGCAAGCGTGACGGTGGTGCTCGAAGTCGGTGCCAAACCCATGGGGCAGGCTTCGTGCTTTACGGCGATGTTCAAGTGCACCGTACTATATTGTGCCAAAAGCGAAGTGGGATTGCCGCTCATGCCGACAATGGGCACTTTTTTTGCCAAAAGATAAGGAAAAAAACGGAGCAGTTCGTCGGTTTCGCCCGAGTTGGAGATGGCCAAGATGAGGTCGTTGTCGGCGATCACGCCCAGATCACCGTGAAAGGCGTCGAGGGGATTGATAAAGAAGCTGGGAGTCCCGGTAGAGGAGAGGGTGGCGGCGATTTTTGCGCCAATATGTCCGCTTTTTCCCACGCCCGTCACGATAACTTTGCCGGTGCAGGCCATAATGAGGCGGACGGCTTCGTCAAGTTCGTGGCCGATGGTGGGAATCAACGCCAAAAGTGCCTCAGCTTCGTCGCGGAGGCATTGAATGGCGGTGTCGGTGTAAATAGACATGGGAGTTTTTAGGAAGAAGAATTAGCACAATTGGCGAAACAGGGCTTCGAGTTCGTCGAGCGCCAGCATATTGGGGCCGTCGGACAACGCTTTGTCCGGATCGGGGTGCGTTTCGAGGAAATAACCCTGCGCTCCGAAGGCCTTGGCGGCCATGGCCATGGCCGGAACGAACTCGCGATCGCCCGAAGTTGTGCCGTTTCCGCCGCCGGGGCGCTGCACCGAGTGGGTACAGTCCATGATTACGCGGTCGGCCCACTGCTTCATGAGAGGGATGTTGCGAAAATCGACAACCAAATTGTTGTATCCGAAACTATTGCCCCGCTCTGTGAGCCAAACTTCCTTCGCGCCGGACTCGCGACACTTCTCTACGGGGAAACGCATGTCGTCTCCGGAGAGGAATTGCGCCTTTTTGATGTTTACCACGCGACCGGTGCGCGAAGCGGCCACCAATAAATCGGTTTGGCGGCACAAAAAAGCCGGAATTTGCAGCACATCGACCACTTCGCCCGCTGCCGCTGCTTGATAACTCTCGTGAATATCGGTAGTCAAGGGCAGATTGTAGCGCGCACCCACATCGGCAAGTTGCTGCAAACCACGTTCCAGCCCCGGTCCTCGGAAGGAACGGAGAGAAGTGCGGTTGGCCTTGTCAAATGAGGCCTTGAAATAAATGTCGATGTGAAGGCGTTGGCGAATTTCTACCAACTGTTGTGCCACGCGGTCGAGCAATTCAGTGCTTTCGATCACGCAAGGGCCGGCAATAAAGAGGGGCTTCATGCGAAGGTACACAATGGTTATTCTGCAAAAGTACAAAAAACTTCGCGGAAAGGACTTTGTGCCGCCCGAAAAAGCAATTTGCCGCGAAGATTCTTGGGCAACTCTCATTTTTTTTTGATATTTGCAGGTGTAGAGTCCGCTGGTTTTTCCGCTTACTTGCCGAAGATTTTATAGAAAGCCGCTCGCGGATTTTAGAACTCCACGATAACTAAGGTGTAGGTGTACTGTTGCTGTCGAGATGCCTTGTGCTACAGTCAGAAGCCGCACCATTGACCGAAAACGAAACCTCATCTCGCTGCCGTCTGCGGCAGTCTTTGCTTTTCCACTCTCTAAATCTGTGCACATCATGCCCACAACTTCTCTAAAATACCTCTTTTTTGATACGGAGACCACCGGTATTCCGCAAAACTACAAAGCGCCCTGCACGGACACGGACAACTGGCCGCGATTAGTGCAGCTCGGGTGGATTCTTACCGACGGAGAAGGGCAGGAACTGGGGCGTGGCAATCGTATTGTGCGCCCCGATGGTTTCGAAATTCCCACAGCGGCATCGGATGTCCACGGCATCACGACCGAACGCGCCTTGGCAGAAGGAGAACCGCTGCATGATGTGATGATGGCCTTCGGGGCTGATCTGAATGCCTCGAATTGGTTGGTCGGACACAACATCGATTACGATTTGCACGTTGTGGGTACGGAGTATTACCGCTTGGGCTACGATCACCGCATCATGTTTGCGCGCCCTTATGTCTGCACGATGCAAGCTACCATCGACTTTTGCAACATTCCCGGCAAGTATGGTCCCAAATGGCCGAAGTTGCAAGAATTGTATGTGCGGCTTTTCGGCCATGAATTTAATGGAGCGCACGATGCAATGGCCGATATCAGCGCTACCAAGGATTGTTTCTTTGAATTGTTGAAACGTGGAGTTATAAGGGGTTGATATTTTCTGTTTTATCTGCTTTGTGTTGATTTGAAATGTAGGGTGTATTTTGTCGAATAAGCCCACCAGATTTTGAAATCAGTCATCGGTGGAAATAAACTTCACAACGCTTTTATATTCTCTGTGGAGTGAGCGAGAAAACTCCTCTGATCCCGGAACAAAAACAACCGCCTTATGGAAAATTTTGTGGCCATCGACTTCGAAACTGCCAACGGCAACCGCAGTAGTGTGTGCAGTGTCGGTATTGTCGTGGTGCGCGACGGAGAAATCGTCGACAAGTATTACAGTTTGATCCAACCTACTCCCAATTTCTACACTCGTTTTACCACGGCGGTTCATGGATTGACGAAGGAAGATACGGGCGATGCCCGTCAATTTCCCCAAGTATGGGCAGAACTGAGCGCGCATTTGCCCGAAGATTTCCCTTTAGTAGCGCACAACAGTCCATTTGACGAATCTTGTCTTCGGGCGGTGTTCGAAGCCTACGAGATGGACTATCCGGAATATCCCTTCTATTGCACCTGTCGTGCCTCTCGTCGCACATTCGGAGGGCTGTTGCCCAATCATCAACTCCACACGGTGGCAGAACGCTGCGGTTTTCACCTCGAAGATCACCACCACGCGCTGGCCGATGCCGAGGCTTGTGCATGGATTGCCCGAGAGATTCTCTAACCCCTCCCATATATATTGAGAAGTCCTCTGCTCCAAATAAAGGATACCGACCCTTTTACTGCGAATGCCTCTTCTTTCCAGTAGGCGAAGACGCCTTTGAGGAGGTGCTTGCTTGGAGTTTTCGAATTGTACAGCTCAGTTGCGCCGAAAGAGCTCATGCTCCGCTTTATATCCCTTCCACTTTTCCCCCTCGAACACTGATGAAGAAACTGAAAATCCCTGTGTTGTTGTGCCTTTTCGTGGCGGCTGTGGCTGCCCATGGGCAGAAAACGAAGCAAACGGCACGCCAAGACAGCGCGCAATCGCTACTTCGTTTAGATACCGGTCTGCATTTCAATCCCGAACGCTTAAAGCGTGGTTATGTGGAGAACCCTTTGGAAAATCTCTCGGGACGTTTGCCCGGTGTGAGCGTAACTTCCGGCGCAGGTGACCGAATGGCTGCCTTGACCGGAGTGAGAGTACGCGGCACCACCTCTATTACCGGCGGAAATGATCCGTTGGTACTCATCGACGGCGTACCTTCCGACTTGGAAACCCTCAGCACAGTCTATCCCGGAGACATCGAACAATTTGAAGTGCTCAAGAATGCCGCGGAAACCGCGCAGTACGGATCGCGAGGAGCCTCCGGTGTGATTGTGGTTACCACCAAAAAGGGAAAAAGCGGGCAGTTTCGTATCAGTTATGACGGCAATGTCGGTTTACAGTTGGTGAGTAAGCGACTCGAAATGCTTTCGGCGGCAGAATACAAGGCGACTGCTCGGCAACTGAACGTGCCGTTCATAGACGGAGGGGCGAACGAAGATTATTTGCGCTACCTCGAGCGCACCGGTTTGCTCCACAGTCATCACATTGCCCTCAACGGCGGTACTGCGACCTCCAACTATCGTGCCTCGGTGGCCTACCGTGAGCGCGAAATGGTGGTGAAAAACAACAGCAGCAACAATTTTGTAGCGAAAATAGACCTGACTCAGCTTGCCCTTCAGGACAAATTGCGCATTGACTTCGGACTTTTCACTTCAGCTCAACAGCGTTCCGAACTTTTCGACGAACAAAAAGTTTTTTATGGTGCAGCGGCACAAAATCCCACTTACCCTTTGTCTGAGAAAAAGGGTGGCGGTTGGTACACCAACCCCACAGCTTCACAAATTGCAGCCCCCCAAGCCATGTTGAAGGCCGACAATGACATCGAAAATCAGCATCTCAATGCGCATGTGCAGTTGAAATACAAATTGACGGATGATTTGAATCTCAGCGCATTGGGAACTTATACCAATAGTACGAATCAAGAATTACAATTCTATCCCACTTGGATTTGGGCGCAGGGACAAGCCGTGCGCAATCAGCATCATCGCAAAGAGTGGTTGGCCAATTTGGCGCTCGATTTCGACCGCTTTTGGGGGGCACACCGCTTGACAGCGCGTGCACTTGGGGAGTGGCAACACAGTCGACAGACAGAATTTGGCACGCTTGTGAAAGGTTTCACGAACAATGGCCTCGGCTATCACAATCTCGCCGCCGGTTCGTTGCGTCCCTACGGTGGTACGCGCAGTGACCAGCAGAAGGCCACCTTGGCCTCGGCATTGCTGTCTGCACGCTACGGCCTTTTCAATCGCTATGCCCTCTCTGTCAGCGTACGCGCCGACGGTAGTTCATTAGTCGGGGAGAACCACACCTGGGGACTCTTCCCCTCGGTGTCGGGAGAGTGGGATGTGAAGAATGAAGCCTTCATGCGTCATATAGAGGCCGTGAATCGTCTGAAATTTCGCATCGGTTATGGTGAATCCGGCAATTTGGGCGGTATTTCTGCCTACAATGCGCTGCGACGCTTGGTGCCCGTCAACGTGGTGCCCGTCAACGGCGCGCCGGTGGTGACAATGAACGAAGCGCGCAACTATAATCCCGATCTGCGTTGGGAAACTCGCGGCACGTTCAACGTCGGAGCCGAAGCGGCGCTGTGGGACAACCGTTTGGTTTTGACCGCCGAATACTATCATGCTGTGACGCGCGATATGCTTTACGAGTACGAAGTGCCCGTACCTCCCTTTGTTTACGACAAACTGCTGGCCAACAACGGTAGTTTGGTCAACGATGGTTGGGAATTGGGGCTCGGTGCATCGTTAGTGCGGACGCGTGATTGGGAACTCGACCTCAATGCCAACCTCACCGTGCAGCGCAGTCGTTTGCGCTCGTTGGGTGGCGACTATCTCGGCATGCAACTCACCGCTCCCCGCATCACCCCGCTCGGAGGCTTGGGACTCGGCGCCGGTTTCCACGGAGGAAACAACAATGTGGTCTACCAAATTGTGGGACAGCCGTTAGGTGTTTTTTATTTACCCAAAAATACCGGTTTGCAACAGCAGGCCGACGGCAGTCGTCGCTATGGCATAGCCGATCTTGATGGGAATGGTCGCGTCAATGTTGAGGACGGCGGCGACCGCTATGTGGCCGGACAAGCCACACCGAAGGTGATGCTCGGTTCGAACATTGCGCTGCGCTACAAAAACTTCGATTTCGCGGTGCAAATCAACGGGGCTTTCGGCCACAAGATTTTCAACGCGACCGCGTTGGCCTATATGAACATGACGAGTTTCCCCGACTATAACGTGATGCGCGAGGCGCCTGCACTGCACATCAAAGACCAAAACATCACCGACTACTGGTTGGAGAAAGGCGACTACGTGAATGTCGATTATATCACCTTGGGCTGGAACGTCCCCCTGCGCTCGCGCGCCGTTCGTGGCTTGCGCCTTTCGTGCAGTGTCAACAATCCGTTCACTTTCACCGCCTATTCGGGTTTGACGCCCATGATCAACAGCCACGCCGTGAACGCCTCGATCGGACTGGACGACAAGCGTTCGTATCCCGTGTATCGTACCTTCTCGATGGGGGTAAATCTTCAGTTCTAAAGCCACCATGATGAACAAAACGCTCTTCCTCTTTTTCTTTCCGCTCCTCGCTTTGACGGCTTGCCTGCACGACGAACCGCGTAGCAGCCTGAATGAACAGCAAACTTATGACAATGCGGCGAATCTCTACGTCAACACCGTGGCCACCCTTTATGCGCACATCGGCGGCAGCAACGATGGCGAAGGATTGCAGGGCACTTACAAAGGCGTGTACGATTATAACACCTTCTGCACGGACGAAGCCGTCATCCCCATTCGCGGGGGCGACTGGTACGACGGCGGTTTTTGGGAGAATCTCTACTTGCACCGCTGGACACCCAATGACCCCGAGTTGCAAACGCTCTGGAATTACCTCTATCGGGTGGTGATGCTCAGCAATCGTTCGCTCGATCGGCTCGAACAGCACCGCGCGTTGCTCAGCGAGGCGGACTATGCCCAATATCGCGCCGAGGTGCGGGCGGTGCGCGCGCTCTATTATTATGAGTTGCTCGACCTCTTCGGCGGAGTGCCCGTAGTGACGAAATCCGAAGCCCGAGTGGAAGAGGTACGTCCCTCCACTCGCTCGGAAGTCTACGCTTTTGTCAACAAAGAGCTGCGCGAAGTCTTGCCTCTCCTGCCCAATGTGAGAAGTAACGTGCCGGGTACGTATTATGGTCGCATCACACGCCCGGTGGTCTTCTTCTTGTTGGCGCGTTTGGCGCTCAATGCCGAAGTCTATGCCGACGACGATGCTACAGACGGTCGACGACCGGACGGAAACACCCTGTTGTTTGACGTGAACGGCCGACAACTCAACGCATGGCACGCCACGGTGGCGTATTGTGACTCTCTGACGGCGGCGGGCTACACATTGGAAACCAACTATGCCGATAATTTCAAAGTGAACAACGAGCAGTCGCGTGAGAACATCTTCACCATCGTCACCGACAAGACGCTTTACCCCAATCTGTTCAAAAATCTTTTTCGTTCGCGCCACTACGCGCACGGCGGGGCGCAGCACGGTGTCGGAGAAAACGGCAGTTGTGCGACCCCATCCACGCTCGATGCATACGGCTATGGCACGATTGACGAAGATCGTCGCTTCGCTATGAACTTCTATGCCGACACGGTGCGAGAAAATGGGGAGAAGGTGATGTTGGATGCCAAGACACCACTCGTTTACCATGCCCGTGAAGTGAAACTCAGCTTGACCGGTTCGCCCTATGAGAAGACGGCCGGTGCGCGCATGCACAAATACGCGCCCGACCTCACGGCCTACAGCGATGGTCAGTTGGCCGACAACGATATTGTGCTCTTCCGTTATGCCGATGCCCTGCTCATGCGCGCTGAAGCCAAGGTGCGTGCAGGAGAATCGGGAGATGAGGATTTGAACCTCGTTCGCGCTCGCGTTGGCATGGCGCCTCGTACCGCCACGCTGGAAAACGTGCTCGAAGAGCGCCTTTTGGAGTTGATGTGGGAGGGGACGCGCCGCGCCGATCTCGTGCGCTTCGACCGCTTCCACCGCTCCTATACGTTGCGCACCGCTTTGCGCGCAGAAGCTGACCGCCACACCACGGTGTTTCCCATTCCGGCGCGGGTGTTGCAGTTGAATCGTCAATTAAAACAGAACCCCGGCTATTGACGTGTGACGTATCGCACAGATGCGCTGAGCAGTTTTGCGTTTTGGCTCCGTTTACTACCAAAAGTCCCCCGTTTTCGCGCGAAAACGGGGGACTTTCTTTGAAAAGTGGGGGACTTTTGCAAAAAACTTGTGCGAGAATTTGGAGGATAAGGGAAGAATGCCTACCTTTGCACCCGTAATCGAAACAAGGTGCGTTAGTTCAGTTGGTTAGAATACATGCCTGTCACGCATGGGGTCACGGGTTCGAGTCCCGTACGCACCGCAAATTTCAAATTACTTCAATGCTTCATCCGAAAGGGTGGAGCATTTTTTTGTTTCACCCCTCTTCTGTTTTCGTTGTCGCGTGTAACTTCGCCGACTCGGCGGAGGAGGGGGTTGAGTTTTGACGCGGTTGCCTGAAAAGTGGGTAGCTATATTTTGAGGAGCGCGCAAAGAAGGGAGCGTACGGCGTTTTTTTGTAAGAAATGCTTTGTGGAAAATTCTTTTATCCGTATGTTTGCGCTGTAACATGATATGCTTATTGTCTTATGAAACAGTCTTCATTTCTTAGTTCTCGCTTTCGCCTCTCTACGGGTGCTTTTTTGTTTGCCGCATTACTTGCTTTTGCTGGGAGTTCGGCGAGTGCAAAGGGCGTTGCCTCCGCAGCTATGGAGAAAGCCCCGGTAGTCGAGAAAAAGTCGGCTTCGGCAGCTGCCGATGAGGCCGTTTTGCGGAAGTTTTACACCGAGGTGGTGTTGAAAGTCGGTAAGCAGGACAACAAACAAGTGGAGCGCGTCTGCACGCCCGCCCTGCTCCGTGAGTTGCGCAAGGTTTATGCCAAGGAGTATGACGGCACGGGCTATGGCATTTGGATCTTTCGCACGTGTATCAACGGTGGCGATGACACAGCCGGCGTGTTGGACATTCGTCTTCGCAGTGGACGCGATTACGTGGTGACGTATAACGACGGTGGCGTGAAGGGCGAGACGATTGTCCGCATGGTGACGCGCAACGGTCGCCCGATGATCGATAAAATCGTGCGCCGCGACAAAGGTTGCCGCTGATTTTTACTCCCGCTTGCTGCCTTTTTTGCCGTCGACCTGAGTTTTCGTAAGCAAAACAAAAGAAGAGCCCGCAAAGCCATGTGCTTTGCGGGCTCTTTTGTGCGAATGCGTTTTGCCGCTGTGGGCAGTGCGCTTATTTGGCGTTCTTTTTCTGCAAACCGTAGCCTTTCTTCTTGTCCATGTAGAGGAGGGCAAGGGCAAGGAGAACGGAGATTGCGCCGAAGCAGGTGAAGATGGTCATCGAAGTCTTGTAGGTGGGATCGACACCGTTCATCTTACCGATCCACATGGGCACGAGGGTGAGGCCGATATTCTGAATGTAGAAGATGATGGCGAAGGCCGATCCGAGCAACTTCATGGGAATGATCTTGGGCACGCTGGGCCACATGGCAGAGGGCACAAGGGCGAAGGCCACACCGAGAACGAGCATGAGAATGATGGCAAACCAGCCGTAGGGGAGGACGTGGAGCATGAAGGTGAAGTGCACGGCGGTGAGCATCACCGAGCCGATGAGCATGAGGGTGGCACCTTTACCCACCTTGTCATAGACAATGCCGAAAAGGGGCGTAAGGATGATCGTGCCGAAGGGGAGCAGACCGGGAATCAAGCCGGCATATTCTTCGGCTACGCCATAGTTGGAGATCATCAACTTGGTGGCGAACTTCAAGAAGGGGAATACGCCACTATAGAAGAGGAGGCAGAGGAGGGCGATGAGCCAGAAACCGGGATTGGAGAAGATTTTTCCGAGATCGGAGAACTTGAAGCTCTCGTCTTCGGCTTCTTCCGTGGCGGACTCGCCGGCTACGGCTGCGATCGAGGCGTCCAAACGGCGATCCATCACGTTGTAGACCAAGAAACCGAGGAGACCGGCGATGAGGAGGGCGGCTCCGACGAGGACGGGGAGCTGAAGGCCGAGGTTGGTGGCTTTGGCCAAAGGAAGGTTCAGACCCAATGCGGCAGCAGTACCCAAACGTGCGAGGGCTACCTGCACACCCATGGCCAAAGCCAGCTCGTGGCCGGTGAACCATTTGGTGATGGTCTTAGAAATGGTGATACCCGTGATCTCACTGCCCACTCCGAAGATGGCGAAGCCCAAGCAAGCGACAGCAGCCGACATGGGAAGGTGGAAAGAGCCGATGCTGAAGACGGCGCCGTGGAAGTCGGTGGAGACGGCTACGTATTTGATGAGTACACCGACCACCATCAGCGAGGTACTGAGCACGCCGGTGAAGCGGATGCCGAGTTTGTCGAGGATGATACCGCCGAAGAAGAGCATCAAGAGGAAAACATTGATGAGGCCGTAGCTGCCAGAGAAGAAACCGTAGTCGTCGGCCGTCCAACCGAGTCCGCCTTGTGCGACGGGGGTGGTGAGAATGCTCTCAAGCGGCGAGAGAAGATCGGTGACATAGTAGCCCATCATCATGGTGAAGGCCACAATGAAGAGGGCTGCCCAACGAGCCGATGCGGAATCGTTGAGCTTTTGTGCGATGGGTTGTGTTACGTTCATTGTCGTGAGCGTGGGGAAATGATTGATGATAAGGAAATAATGTTCTACTTGAGGTACTTGTCGAGCCAACGGAAGAAGGTACGTTGCCAGAGAATACCGTTTTGCGGACGGAGCACCCAGTGGTTCTCGTCGGGGAAGAGGAGAAGTTGGGCGGGAATGCCACGCAGACGGGCTGCGGTGAAGGCACTTTCGGCTTGGGTGTACTCAATACGGAAATCACGTTGGCCGTGAATGCAGAGAATGGGTGTGTCCCAGCGGTCGACATAGAGGTGGGGCGAAGTGCGGAAGGCTTTTTGTTGCTGGCCTTCGGCATTCTTGTGCCAAGGAGCGGCGCCCATGTCCCAGTTGGCGAACCAAAGTTCTTCGGTTTCGGTATATTGTTGCTGGGTGTTGTAGATGCCGTCGTGCGCAATGAAGGCTTTGAAGCGC